>MDTE01103879.1_pt1 | contig 12272 bp, 12 predicted proteins | sample 811231 | NCBI WGS metagenome assembly MDTE01 (sample SAMN05326651, study PRJNA326480) | marine metagenome | isolation source: seawater | place: Indian Ocean: Red Sea | collected 2010
ACTGGTACAGTGTGGAGCACAGTAGAAGAAAACATAAAGCAAGTCAGACAAGCAGGTTTGAATTTTAGTTGTAATACCAGTATTGGAGGTTACAATGTAATAAGGTTACCTGAACTACTGGAAGAATTGTATCAAATGACTGAGACTAAAGTAAATCTAAATCTAGTGCAAAATGTTTGGTGTTGTATACAAATTATACCCGACAACATAAAACAAGACATAATACGCAGAACAAGAAAATGGTATGATGCAACAGATTTAACAAAAAATGGATTGCATCCTAAGGTTAAAAAAATGAAGATGATGATTCAAGAACTCGAAAAACCTCATGTTCCGCAATTACTTGAAAGTTTTTTTAAACGTGCGGCTTTTGTTGACTTAAATAAAAGTACTACTTTATTTGATCATATACCGTTTTTTGCAGAACTAAATGAATCAATTGGTTACAAATATGAGATGTTCAGAGATGAGTTCAATGAAAAAAGCATTGATAAGAGGAATCGTAGTATTGATTCCAACTTATGCAGTAGCGTATCTAACTGATAAGATGGTATACGTTGTACCCATGTTGGCGGCTATGGGATTTGTTGCCGCAAGTTTGTTTGAAGATGACACAACCAAACGTATAGAAGATGATGGTCAATACAAAGATTTCAAAGACCAAGACGGAGATGCTGAATGAAAATTGCTGTACTTATGAGTGGACAAGCAAGACATCTTGAACAAGGAGCCTCATGGTGGCGTCAACGTTTGTTTCCAGATTGGCATAATAGAATACATGTAGACTATTATTTTCATTTGTGGGACGATGGTACAGACAACTTGGATGATAGAGTAAAAGAATTATATGGTGCAAAAGTTGTAGATGTAAGTAATTATGATGAAGTTGTTACTGATCACATTGCAAAAATAAAACATGGAAATGAAGATGCACAAGATTGGTGGCTAGCTCCTGATTATGTGCAACACACAGTATGTTATAAAACAGATCAAATGAGTCAATATACATATAACTTTCCTGGTATGTATCTAGCAAGTGCCAAAGTAGCAGAAACATTTGAACCATATCATGAACAGTACGATATTGCATTCAAAACACGCACAGATTGTATACTTAATCCTATGCCAGAACATCATTGGCAAAATCTATTAGGAAACATGCTGAGACAAAAAGCATTCAATGATACTATTTTTACTCCTTGGTTGCGTATTAGAAATGGTTTGCCATTTTTTGGAGATTTAGCATTTGTTGGTCGCAGTAAACTTATACAAAAATATATTCAAAACATGGATCAACATTTAGTAAAATTAGCAACACATGACAAACACTTGTTAAGTGACTATATGGTAGATCCTGAAATACCTTTCCCTCATTGGTTATGGAGTAGATTGAGCATGTACAGTAGAACTGATTGGCTTGCTGTTAGTGTTGTTTGGCCCGTGCCTTTTGGTACTTGTTTGTTGCGTAGCGATGAATATGTATTAGACAAAAGTTATCAGTATCTAGAAGAAGCCTATAACAAGCATGAAGCAGAAAAACATGAATATATTGCTCATACAGTTGGCGACACTAAACTTTAAAACAGCATAAATAACTATATGAAAGTCTGGGAAGTATTAGATCTTAAAGAAGAAGCTGGCGGCATGGGAGCAGGATCCTTTGCTACCGTGGCTATGCCTTTGTTCACAGGAAAGAAGGGCAAAGCACATCATAAAGCCGCAAGAACGGCGGTTGGTCTTAAAGATTCTAAGAAAACAAAAGACCCAGTCTATAGTAATATGATACGGAGAAACCCATGAGATTGGAAAAAATATCAACTGAAAAAACTGTAGCTAAACCTAAGCTAGTTAAAGAAGGTTCTCAGTATAAAGTTTTGGACATTAATGGTGTAGAACGCAAAGTATTTGAAGATATAGATCTCGCAAAACTTTGGATGAAGAAACACAAGCCAGAACTTGCAGAAGGCAGAGAGCCTGTAATCTATACCAGTGAATTGTTTGAAGGTGTACTTGATGCAACTGACGAAGATGGTTGGATGGCTAAAAAACAGCTATACAATTTAAGCAAGTACAGTGTACAACTACATGGTATGATTAATGATACTGATAACTTAGAGCCTTGGGTGCAAGCAAAAATTACAAAAGCATGTGATTACATTAGTGCAGTAAAACACTACATGGAGTATTTGGAAATTAACGGATATCCAGAACAACCACCTGTAGTAGTTGATGACATGCCAGAAGAGATGTAAAATGCGTCTCGGAGAATTGTTTGAAGATCAACCTATAATTGTTGAAGCACCAGGTGATGATGGTGCTGATAAACCAGTGCGTACTGTCACCATAAGTCTTGCTGACATCTATAAAATGACCAACAGAACTCCACCTGCAAAGATGGGACCTAATGGACAATTAATTATGCCAGAAGGTTTTTATGATCAAAAGACATATACAGTTGGTGGTGAAGATGGAGTAGATGTAGAAATCGCAAATGCCATTGACCAATACAATGCTGGTGGCAAGGTCAAAGGTATGATTATGAAAGACAATGAACTTAGACCTTACAATGATAATCATATACTTGTAGACTTGGGTTGGCAATTTGCGGCTGGTACAGCTGAATTGGCGGCTAGTTGGATGAAAGGTGGTTCATATGTCATCGACGATGTTATTAACAATCTCACAATTTCAGGTCGATTGTACAAAAATAAGACAGGTAAAAATTTAAGTAATTTAAGCAAAGGCACTCTTAGTGGATATGACAATCCAGAAATGGATGGAGATGGAAAGTACAAAGACGACACTTGGTTTATGGACAGAGCAAGAGAATGGTTAGAAAACAAAACAGACCAGCAGTTTAGAGATAATGTAGATTTAACAGCTGGTGCAGTTAACAGTTTTGATGACTTATCAGGTTTAATCTGGGGCACGTCAGGATTTAATTTAGAAGGTGCGGCAGGTATTATTATATCAGAGCTTCCTAGTGAAATTGTAGATGTTAGTCTAATGCTAACCACTGGACCACTAGCAGGTTTATCAGCTAGTGCTGGATTAAATGCCCTTGAAGCAGGTGGTGCCGCGGCACAAAGTATTACAGACAGAATTAACGATGCATACAATAGAGGAAAATTACAAGAGACAGGTGAATTTAAAATCTATATGGATGCGGCTAGAGAACAACTAGCATCAGAAGGAGAGTATGAATCAGAAGATGAACTGGCTAAAGCATCAGCCGATCTAGCTAGGAAATTTGCTATTGATCAAAGTATTAGAAGTGCAATTTACAAAGTTGCAGTAACAGGCGGTGCAATAGATTCAGTACAAAACATGGTATTGTATGGTGGATTAATCAAACCAAAGTTTATGAAAAATGCACTAGTAAGAGCTGTGACTTTGCCTATTAGAACAGGAACAAGATATGTAGCAGGTACAGTAAGTGAAGGTGTAAGTGAAGCCGCAGAACAATGGTTTGAAAACGGCGGCATAATAGACGGCGCAGGTAATATTACTACAAGAACAGAAGGTATGGTAAATGCGGCATATAATGGTATGCTTGCGGCACAGTCTGGTAATATTACATCAGCTACTGTTGGCGGCGCACAAAGAATTAGAGCAGGCGCGGCAGGTCTTAGAAAATTTGTTATGGGTGGAAGCAAAGACCCAAGAATACTTGTAGACTTAATGACTATTAGTCCAAGTGAGTTATTGAACCTTGTTACAAAAGTAGACGAAAATGGTGTAAGAAGATTTGCTATAAGTGACTTAGTTAAGAAAAGAACTGTAGGCACTGCTGATATAGAAGAAGCTAAAAAGAAGGGTATGAGACCAAATAGAAGAGGTCAATACACTATCACCAAAGACGGCAAACAATTTAAAATTACAGTCAAAGAAGCTGAACAGAACGACAAAGATATTGAACTTATTGCAATACTAGATGATAACGAAATAGATCCTAAGGAAGGCATAACAGTTGTAAACTTGGGTGACGAAGCAGAAGTAAGACGTATGGCAGAACTTCTGGGTATTGATAATAAAGGTAGCATCAACGGTGTGCTAGCAAGGATTGAAAACGTAAAGAAAATTGATGTAAGAGTAAAAGGTCGTAGTACATTAGAACCACCTATATGGAGCGACTTAGATGACGATCAAAAACTACAATATTGGAAAGAAGGTAAAGTTACTTTTACTGGACATGAAGAAAGAGGAAATCAGACTTGGACAAGAAGTCAAATCTTATATAACAGTAGAAGAAACAATGATACTATTCCAGAAGAAATTGCTAATTTAGGAGACAATACATTTGCTCGTCCTGACTTGAATAGCGATGAGTATGCAGAAACAGCCAAAACTATTAAGAGACTAGAAAATCAAATTGAAAATAGTGCCTTAATGCGTAAAGCTAAACAAGATTTAGAAAATGATCAGAAAGAGTGGGATGCCGAAGCAAAGAAAAATGGTGTTGGACCAACAGTAGCAGAATTTGGTCCACGTCCTAGCAGAGACATGCCAGGTGATCCTTATAACTTTACTGGTGCAAGATCTTCGACTGCAATTATTGAAAACGACCTTAATAACATTAAAAAACAATTTGAAAAAGAACAAGCTGATTGGGATAAACAATTTGGCAGTACACACCTTAGAGATGGTAGTATCAAAAAAGGCGAAGAACTATTTTTAAAAGACAAAGACCAAATAAAAACTGCCGCAGTAGAAGTAGCAAAAGAAAAAGTTGAAAAAGTAAAATCTGAAAATGCTGATGTTGAAGGCATAGAAGCAATGACTGAAGATCCTAAAGCAGTTGTGATAAATCCAGATGATACAGAAAACTATAGTTTAAGTAGAGCAAATTTAGTAGCAAGTACAAAACTAGAAATTTCAACAAGAAATATGAAACCTGATGCTGTACGACAGATGCTTAAAAACTTAGAAAAAATGTATCCTGGAATAAGCAATGATATTATAAGCCAAGAAGATCTTGCAAAATACGAACAACTTCCAAAAGAAGTAAGAGATAAACTTAACCAAGAAGTGCAAAAAGCACCTCCAAGTTCACTTGAGCAACCGCAGTTGGATAGACCACCAACAGGTACAGTAGTTGAGTTAGATGGCAAACCTTATGTTTGGCTAGGTGTTCCTGATGGTGTTGGCGGCATGTGGGCTGAGCAAAAACCAGATGGATCAAGAGGCACAACCAATCATCAAAACCACAAACAGTTGATGCAAAAATGGAAAGATTCAACTCTACAAAAAGATAAACCGCAGTTGAAGACACCAGAAGATGTAAATGACGGTGTAACAGTTGATAAGCAAACAGCAACAACAGAAAAACAAAAACAACACAACAACAACATAACTAAAAACATTGCAAATAATGGTATGCCAATGGATTTAGAAGGCGGCGTAGCAGATGGTGTAAGCGATATAGATGATCAGGAAATTTATGATCCTAGTAAAGCAACTGACAATGACCAACAGTATAAAGATGTAGAAGTCCCGCAGGAGATTAAAGATCAATATGCAAAAGTACTTGCAACTAAAAATGCAATTAAAGTAAACAACTTCCTGAAGAGTTTACCACCAAATCAAGCAGGTAGTTTAAGAGTCAATACTGTTCCACAAACTACAACTACAACTACAACTACAACTACACCTGCAAACACAACAACTTCTCCAGGAACTACAACTCAAATGCGTACAGTAAGTCAGGCTGTTACAGCTATACAAAGTGCTGATCCTAGATTTAGTTCACCTAAAATGGCTACAGCATTAGAAAATTATTTAAAAACTAATCCTGATCTGGCACAACAAGTGCAACAAGCCGCCAACGATAATAAAATGCCAAGTTCAAAATCGTTGGTAGGTAAAATAGCCAAAGGTGCATTAGGTCGAGTACTTGGCCCTGTTGGAGCAATATTATCACCTTCAACAATGGGAGACGGTACTATACAACCTAACCAAAGAGTGGTAGATGATTTTTCAAAATTTATTCAAGACAATGATCCTGATTTATATAATGAACTACTAGGTGTAAATGCAGAATTAGATGCACAGGCTCCTAAGGTAGGAACTGCACCTGAACAGCCAGCAGTACCACAAGACGGCGGCGAACTTGATATTAATATTGAACCCGAACAAGAACCAACGGTTACAACTACAAAGCCAGACGAGCTACAAGTTCCTGATGTACCAACGCAACCAAAATCACCTAAACCAGATGAACTAAAAACACCTAAAATTGGAACTGCACCTGAAAAACCAGCAGATCCTGAAGATGATGATAGTATGGATGCACCGGATCTTCCTGCAAGTGTTGACCAGGTAGTAAAACAAAAAGAACCACCTAATTTAGTTGCACCTAACACAGATCCTGAAGCAGGTGGACCTGTAAACTTTATTGATCCTAAAACACTAAGTCCAAGTCAGAAAAAAGAGTTAGACGATATTGCTAGACGTAATCAGGCAGACCAAGAAAAAGCCGCAGGCACTGATCCAGATTCAAGAGCACAAGCGGCAAAAGACAAACTTGCACAAAACCAAGCCAAGTTAGATAAAGTTGCACAACAAGATGATGATAGTATGGATTCTGAGGATGACTTTACCGGAGGCATTACATCACCAAATACTACTAATATGACAGGTCAGCAAAATAATCCAAATGACACTAGCACAGAACCTAGCGATGGTACACAGACGGTTGATCCTGGTACCAATCAAAGTCAGGCTGATGTAGCAATGGGTCTTACAACACCTGGTATAGCTACTCAAACTTTTAAAGGTAAAGTTGGCAAAACAAGACAACAATCAAAAACAAACCAAGATAGTAAAAAACGTACCAAAAAAGCGTTTCCAAGTAGTGACAAAGACGACGAAACAGATTTTAAAGATATGCTTAGATTTAATCCTGCCAAATATAGAGATCCACTGGACTTAGAAAAGTACAAAGGCGGTATGGGAAGACAACTAGGTGCTTTAGGAGGAGAACAATGAGATTAAGTGATTTAGAAGAAAAAGGATTTCCTAGTATAGATCAAACAGTAAAAAATCTTAAAGGCAAGTTGGACAAAACTGGTCAAAAACCAGCAGATGTAATGAAAGATCCACGTGCAGGCATGTCAAAGCCAGGTGCAGGTACAGGGCCTAGTATGCAAATGAAAATGAATGTTCCTCAAAAATCAATAACTATGAAGAACCCACAAGGTGGTATGGTACGTTCAATGGGTGGAACATAAATATTACAATAGGAAGAGAGAGTCATGGATCAAGATACATTTAAACTAGATAAAAGAAAAAGTCCAATTATACGACCAAAACCACGTCCGGATAGTATGTTACAGGCAGAACCTGCTCCAGATGTAGAATTTGATAATAGAGATGATTTAATACAAAAACTACCACGTCCTAAGCCAAGACCTGTAATGATTGGTAGCAATCCTAAAACAGGTGCTACTAGAGGTATTGATCCAGCTCTTAACTACAGCCCAGAAGATCTCAAGCGTTTGCTTATGCAAAGTGCAATGGAAAGACTACAAACAGAAGGCGAAGCTGGAGATCACGACAGAATGTACAAAGTTGTACATGTGAAAAAAGGTATGATGGATATAAAAGCCAAGACATCTTATGAAGCCGCTAAAAAGTTTGCACAAGAAAAAGGTTTGAAAAGCACAGCAGGTGTTGATGTACATTTGTATCCACTTGAAGAAGCAAAATTAGACAAAAACTTTTTCCGTAACATAGCATCAATGGATGAACCACATGAAGAAATTAATAGATTGTTGACAGCAGATGGTCCAGAAGGTGATGTAATAAGAAGAGAATATGAAATTACAGCAGGTGAGAACGGTTTGCATCCAGATGATGACTTTGAAGAAATACTTGATATGATGGTACACGACTTTGAAGACATGACATTTGAAAATATGGACTTTTACAAAAATATGAACAAGGCTTTACAACAAAGACAAAAAGATAAGAATTTCAAATCTAACATGCCAGTTGCACCTCCTAGAAAAAAGAATGACCATAACTGGAGATTGAGAACTATTAATCCTGCAATTATGCCTGGTATGCCTGGATTCGGAGACGACTCACAGAAAGATAAACGCCCTATCACAACTAATCTTTTCAATGATACAAAAGTAAGAGAAGGTAAAAATAAAATGGGTCCTCAAGAAATTATGCCTGGTGATCGTGTAGAACATGAAGGTGAAAAGTTTGAAGTAGTGGATGTTACACCTGATCCTGACGCTCCTGGAACTATAATTGCTGATAATTTAGAAACAGGACTTAGAAACAGACTTAAAATAGATGATGTAACTAGATTATTTGGTATGGACGCAATGACAGACAAAGATAAACAAGACGCAGAAGCTATGTTTAAGCGTCTTGATAAGGTTGGATCTGGTTCATTAAAACATGTTGCAACTGAAGGCTATTATACAATGCCAGACATTGACAGAGAACGTTACACAGAAATGCCAGGATTAGAAGGACCATTTCAAACGAGAAGTGGCAAACCAATTTATTATGATCCTAAAGAAGGATCATATTATGACAGAGATGCAGACATGTATCTAACATATTCAGAATTCAAAGCATTAGATGATCCAAAACCTGAAACAGGTAGAATGAAAGAAGCAGAATTTACTATTGCTCCTCTTCCATCCACAAAGCGTGTCTCACTTACACCAAGACAAAATTTTAGCAGTAACTATTCTGCAAGATATCAATCATTGTATCCTAGTGTCAAAAAAGAAGGTCATAGTCCTCATAAAAAAGGCACAAAGAAATACAAAGCACACATGGCGGCAATGCATGCCAACAGTGTAGACCTAAACAAAATGCGTGATGCACTAAAGCTAGATGAAAGTGCAGATGCTAACACAGTAGTTGCAGAATATACCAGAGCAACATTAGATCTTTCATACAAAACATGGAAGCAAGTTAATGAGCAAATTGCATTCATTAGAAGTTTTGTAAAAGAAGATATTGATGTAAGTGCAGTAGCTACAATGCTTCGTAAGATGCATGAACGTGAAAATTTAGATCACAAAATTCTGGTAAAAGAAAATATAGACAAACTTAGACAAATTGTAAAAGACAAAAGTGCAATGCCAATTAAGTTCACAGACGGATCAATGAAAGTTGACATGACCACTGCCAGTATTTTCCTACAAATATTTGACAAAGTAAAAGCAGAAACACAAGCAAAAATTGTTGATAAAATTCAAACAAAAGCAGGCTTTTTAAGTGTGCTAGATTTAATGTATAAAAAGATTGGTTAAGCTATGAAATCAAATGATGTATATGAAGAATTAACTGAAGAACAGTTTGATGAAAAAGCAGGCAAAAAAGATGCTTGTTATCATAAAGTAAAATCACGCTACAAAATATGGCCCAGTGCATATGCCAGCGGTGCATTAGTTAGATGCAGAAAAGTTGGTGCCAAAAACTGGGGAAATAAGAGCAAGAAAAAATGAGTTGCAGTTGCGGAAGATCGCCTACTGGCAAGTGTGTTGGTTGGCACAGTCTGTCAGAGGAAGAGTATCTGAAGAAAAAAGCAATCTACGAAGCTAAACAAAAGGCTAAAGAAAATGAGTAGTTGTTGTACAAGAAAAAGAACTTGGAAAGATGTAATGTTTCTGCCATTGGCTGTAACATATACACTACTAGGTTTTGCTTGTTTACTAACACTTGAAATGGGTATAGCCTACGCACTAGGATTTGTATAATGCTTATTGAAGAGATAATCACTGAAAATTATAGTAATTGGGATCATAAAGAATCTGCTGACTATAGCAAACATTTGGAAAAAACATTTGGTGCTCCTGATGAAATGACCGACGAACAAACTGTATGGCATAATGCAGATGGATTCAAGCGTATTGTTTGTAGAGATGAATACATACTACACGGATCACCAGCACCACACTATGACTTCATATACTGTTACATAGACTTAGAAGTACCAGAAGACCTCAGCGATGAACTAGCAAAATGCAGTGGCAGTATACTAATTGATCATTTAAAAAATGAAGTAGGCGCACGTTGTGGAAGTTTAACTGCAAATGCAACAACACTAAATTTTGTATTAGATGTTGTGGCAGGTAGAGCTGAACCAGTAAAAGAAGAATACGAAAAACGCATACTATCAATGAAAGATATGTTTGAAAAAGGTGAGCGTTATGAATTAGATTGGTGGCCCGATGAATCTGGAGATGCAGATCCTGAAAATCCTTACTATGCAGAAGATGTTCAGGAAGCTGGCATGTATTACTGTAGAAAATCTAAAAAGTATAAACCAATTCCAGATGGATATGCTGTAGATGATACAGGATTTTTATTCAAAGAAGATTTGAGAGCTTGGTTTGGCAAAGGTAAAAAAGGCGGTGCTGGCGGAGGAGGCTGGGATCGTTACAATTCAAAAGGCGAACGTATAGGTAAATGCGGAGATAGTAAAAAAGGCGAAGGCAAACCCAAATGTCTAAGCAAATCACGTGCCGCAAGTCTTAGAGCAAAAGGTGGCAAAAAAGCAATAGCCGCCGCAGTGCGTAAAAAACGCAGGAATGATCCAAAAAAGAATCGTAGGGGTAAGGCTAAGAACGTTAGCAACACTACACGCAAGTAAGGAGATGCAATGCCATTGGTGGTAAACAGTAAGTGTAAATCTTGTGGACACGAATGCCATTGTAATAAAGCTGATTGTGATAAGTGTGTTAATGATGTCTGTGTAAGATGTACATGTGATAATGCAGTGCAATTAGAAACAGATGCCAGACAATGGACTTTTAAATGAAAGTAATAGACGACCATCATGCATGGGAAGCCTACCCTGATTATAGATTCATATTCAATAAATTAGATCTAAGTTTACGCTTGGGTTATCATGCAGGACCAGCCGGTGTACCTGTACTACGCACAGGTTGGTATATAGTCAGACCAGTTTACAATCCATATGGTATGGGCATAGGCGCACACAAAAAATGGCTAGATGTTGACTGGCATGAGGATATGTCTAACCATCATCATATACCTCCTGGATACTTTTGGTGTGAATGGCTTGAAGGAGAACACTACAGCATAGACTATAGACGTGGTAAAAATTGGAAAGGTGGAGAAGATTGGGTGCCTTGGAATGCATGTCAAGGATTTCACAAAAGCGAAGATAACTTAACCAAGTTTGATCGTTGGCTTATAATTGATCCACCAGATATTGCTTTGCCCAGCTGGGTACATGATATTGATGTCAAAGAACTAAACATAGAGTTTAAAGGCGATAAGATTACTGAGATCCACTTGAGAAGTGGCAACGATATATGTCTTGTAAGCAATATAGGTGATGAAATTTATCCAGTTTGGCAGGGTGATGATTATGCAGATATGCAACACTTAGAGTTCATTCCTAATCTAAGTACACAAGAAGAGGACTATACAGCCGCCGGAAACCTTAAAGATGTAAGGCTAGGATACTATAGAAAAATAAATACACAGTAAACAAAAGGAACTCCACATGAGTAAGTTTGAATTTAATTTTACCGAAGACCAAGTTATAGAACTTCTACACGGTAATAACGAAGCTAATCAATGGTACGAAGCAATGGAAGAAATACTTCCTTACTATGAGATTACCACGGTAAACAGAGTAGCAGGCTTTTTGGCACAATGCTGTCATGAAAGTGCTAACTTTAGAATTACACAAGAAAACCTAAACTATAGTAGCAAGGCTCTAGATGCAGTTTTTGGCAAGTACTTTGTAAGAGCTGGCAGAGACAGCAAACCTTATCACAGACAGCCAGAAAAAATTGCAAATATTGTGTATGCTAATAGAATGGAAAATGGCGATACAGCTAGTGGCGACGGATGGCGCTTTAGAGGACGAGGTATTATCCAATTGACGGGTCGTTATAACTACACGCAATTTGGTAAAACACTTGGCTATACGGCTGAACAAGCTATCAAGTATATTAAAACAAAACCAGGTGCATTAGAAAGTGCATGTTGGTTTTGGAAAGCCAATAACATCAACAAGTATTGCGACAAGCAAGACATTATTGGCATGACCAAAAGAATTAACGGTGGAACTATTGGATTAGAAGACCGTAAAAAGCATTATGCCCACGCACTCGAAGTGCTAGGTGGTACATGGGAACCTCCAAAAGTTGTACACAGTACAGTACGAAAAGGAAGCAAAGGTGAAACTGTTAAAGCAGTTCAAAAAGCCTTGGGCATATCAGCAGACGGTGACTTTGGTCCAGGAACTGAAGCCGCAGTTATGC
>MDTE01174734.1_pt1 | contig 12271 bp, 18 predicted proteins | sample 811231 | NCBI WGS metagenome assembly MDTE01 (sample SAMN05326651, study PRJNA326480) | marine metagenome | isolation source: seawater | place: Indian Ocean: Red Sea | collected 2010
ACACCAGAACCTAAAACTGTGATGTTCTTAATATTCAACAATCCTTATTCAGAAATACCTTTTATAAGCTCATTCAAATTCTATATTTTATGGGTCTATTTGGAAAGGACAAAAAAAGTGATCAAACCAAATGTAAAGAATGTGGTTTGGAACTACACCAACCAGAAAGACTTGAGCGACATATGAAAAAAGCACATGGAAATGTTCCTGAGAAAAAACCTGACACTAGTGGTGGGGTTCAAGAAGGCGGCATGTGGTAAATTTATTATTGCAAATCTTCAGGTAGATGTATTGGAATTATCTGATGGTCAAAAATATGCAGTTGTTTTCTTGGGTGCACTTGCAGTTGCAGGAATTGTTTTAGCAACAATGGTTTTTCCTTTTTGGAATTTTATACGTGATGATATTGTTGAAGAAGTTGAAATTTTTGAATCTGCCAATGATAATTGTTATGTTGACACACTAGATGGAATTCCAAAAACTATAGAAAATTGTAATCTTCCAATAGGAACTATTGTCACTGTTAAATATGGTGAAGGTCTACCATGGGCAGTAATTGAACCGTAACCCCAGATTTGGTGAATGACTTGGAATGTATTTTTTGTAAAATTGCATCAAAAGAGATCCCAGCAAAAATACTAGTTGAAACAGAATCGTGCATAGGATTTTTAGATGCATTTCCACTTGCAAAGGGGCATGCATTAGTTATTCCAAAAATTCATTATGAGAAGCTTCAGGACATTCCAGTAGATACCAACAATGAAATTTTCTCTACAGTACAAAGATTGATTTCTAAAGTTGATTCTTTGACAGGTGCCACTTTGATGGCAGTTCATAATGGTAAAGACAGCGGTCAAGAAATACCACATGTACATGTTCATCTTATACCAAGAAGTAAAGATGATTCCGCGGGCCCTGTACATTCTATGTTTTCTAGAACACCAGAATTATCAGAATCTGAAATTAATGATTTATGCACTAGATTGCAAATTACCTAATAAGGAAAAATTCTTTGATTATTATCTAAATCATCAACAATAATTGCTTTTGTTGGACATGTTTCAGCAGCATTAATAATTTTGAGGTTCTTTTCACCCCTTGGATTATAGACTCTAGATTTTGGATTCATGTTTGTTGTTTTGTCAACAGTAAACACACTAGGCGCAATCGTTTCACAACTGCAGCATCCAATACAGAGTGATTGGTCAACCCTAACTGACAAATTAACTTCTGGTTTTGCTTTAACGTTATTTGCTTCTTGTTCATGAACATCTGAATTCTTTGTTGATTCATATTTGCTCCAGAAGTTCTGCTCATATTCTTTCCACCAATCTTTGTCTTCCTCAAATTCTTTGGTAAATCTGCTCCAATCTTCTTCAGGACTTGTATTTTTTTGTGTCCTCTTATTTTTTTGGTAATAACCCTTCTTTGATTCTGATGTCTTCTGATTTTCTTGAGTTTCAGTTGATATTTTTTTGGTATATTTTTTGTTTTTTAGAAAATAATATGCTTCGGTAACTAGTTTGAATTTTTTTCCATCAGATTCTTTCTCATTTTTATCTGGGTGTAACTCTAATGCTAGTTTTCTGTATGCATATCGAATTTCTTCATATGTAGGATCATCTTTTAAGAGTAGAATTTGTTGTGCTTGTTTAGAATTCATCTAATCTTCCTAACAACAAACAAGATAAAAAGTTAGTCAGATCAGAGTAATACTTCATTATCTTTTCTCCATGCAGGATCCACTATACATAGAACTTTTAGTTCTTTAGTACCGGTATTTTCTAGATATTGTAGAGAAAACGGTGGAACAAAAATCGATTGATGTTCTTCAACCAATATTGATTCATCATCTATATGCAAAACTCCTTTACCTTCTAATACAAAATAGACCTCGGAAGTTTTCATTTTGTGTTGTTTTGATTTTTTACCTGGTTGAAGAGTAGACTGTGCTATACTGTACCTGATTCCATTTTGTGTGTTTTGAGGATCATAGATTTGCTTAATTTCAGTACCTTCATCAGCGCAAATAGGTTCTACATCTTGAATCCTTCTTGTAATCATTATTTTAGTCTCCGTGAAACATTTTTTTGGAAATCAGACTCATACCAAGTTGTTATTGGCTCAACGTTATTTTTTGGGAATGAATTAATTGCAATGTGTGCAAAATCACTCTTTTTTGAAATACTACCATGTGTATGAAGCATTTTAGCAGGAATGTAGATACAGTCACCAACTATCAAAGTGATTGTTTTTATTTTTTTAATTTTAAAGTTAGTTTTACTTGTACCAAATCTCCTATAAAATGAAAGATTGCCTTTTCCTTTTGTGGCAATTAATGTCTGCCCACCACTGTGAAAATGTAATTTTGTTTTTGCGCCAGACTTGAATGTGACATGGTAAATTTTCTCATTAACTGGTTTAATTTTTGCAGAAATGTCTTTAGCAATAATCCTACCAGTAAAATAATTTGGTTTTGCTTTTTTACTTGGAATTCCACCCACAGAAAAAATATTTTCCTTATTCATAACGTAGAAAAGTCAGTTATGAGTATATGTTTTATTATTTAGGTTAATTTAAAAACATGTTAATCATTACATATCTAAATTGAAAGACATCATTTCAAAATCCAAAATTATTGTTCTAAAACCATCTTTGGATCATGACGAAGTTATTGATATGGTTGAATCCAGAAAAGTGAAATTATTCCAAACTTTACTTCAAAAACCAAAAAGGAGTGATATACATATTCATTCAACAAAATTATTTTTTGAGGCATTTTTACTTTTATCAGGTAAATACACTGCAGATTTCATACGTGAAGTAGAGCATACTATAACAGTAGAGAAAAATGTAAAGGAGATAATTATCGATGATCAAACTTATCCCATCTTACAGAAAAAAGGTGTATTAAGCAAATTAGGACCTAATCGTAAGAACAAAATTCGTTTAGACGTACAGGAAAGATTGGTCATTGAAAATGAAGATGATATTGCATTTGATCATCATGGCAAAGTAGTGAATTTACCATACAAAACTACTGCTAAATTAATCGAAAAGTATCCAAAAAGAATTTTAGATGATAATAAAGATAATGTAAAGAAGCCAGAGATTACAATTGATGGTGCAGTAAAGAAATTAATTTCAAAATTAAAGAAACCAGCAGAATCTGGAATTAAGTCATTGAAAGAAGATGTAAAAGTTAATGAAATACTAGAAGTTTATGTTCCAATTTATGAATCTAGATTAATTGGACCAAAAAAGAAAATAAAACTATTAAGAATAGATGCAGTTAGGAAAAAAGTTATCTAATTATTTTATAATATTCTCAAATTCAGGTGTACCAAAAAATTTTTCAAAAACTTTTTCTTTGAGCACCCATTTTTTTATCATCTTGGATTTTTTGGTTGCCAACCTTAAGAGCTCTAGTGCTTCTCCTGTTTGATCTAATGCAGCTTTACTTCGTGATTTTGCATATATTACATTTGCATTATTTCGAAATCTCTCATGTTTTTCCATTATTGTGTCAAAAACTTTTATTGCTTGTTCATGTCTATCAAGTTCTGCCAGTTGCACACCTGTTTGGAAATATGCATCAAGGTGATGTTTGTTATGTCTGTAAACATTTTGAAAACAATTTAATGACTCTTCATGTTTTGTCATTTTTCCAAGAACAATTCCTTTGTAGAATCTGGGATTATCTTTTTTTGGATCCAGTTTAATAGCTTCATCTAAACATTCCAATGCTTCCTCAGGGCGTAATTTCTTGTCAAGCAGAACCCCCTTGTTGTAATGCGCTGCAGCATATTTAGGATCTGCATGAATTGCTTTGTCATACCATTCTAACGCTTCGTCTGTATCACCAAGCTCTGCTAATGCTATTGCTCTATTGTTATATGACGGTGCATCTTTTGGATCAATTTCTATTACTCTGTCAAAGCAGGTAATTGCATCTTGGTATTTTTGCATTTGGTTCAGTGCAAGACCTTGATTATAAAGTGCTGAAATATTTGTTGGATCAGACTTTAGTGCTTTTTTGAACAAGTTTACAGCTGCTTTTGCTTGATTTTGTTGTAACATTGCCAAACCCTCATAGACATAGTCTTCTGGTTTCTTTGAGTTTCCAAATAGTCCCATATCTATATTGAAATTTATTCTCTATTGAAACTTTTCTCGAATAATTTCACCATTGGGTGATATTTCACGGAATATGACGCCTTGAAATTTTGATATTTTTACATCTGTATCAGTCCAGGAATCATTTGGGAGGCCTGCTTTATGACATGTGTGACTTAAAAAATCAACAACGTTCCAATTGTATTCAACAGGAACCTGTGGTAAAAGTAATCCAGATTGAGAATCTTTTTCTATTATTAGACCATCTCGACCAATTTTAATTTCTTGAATAATTTCATCTGGTGAACTTGTAGAAATTTCTTCGGGTGCAGTAAGTACAGTCACTTCAAAAACTAAGTCATTTAATTCATTTTGAGCAACAGATGGAAATCTAGGATCTTTTGTTGATGCAGAAATAGCTGCATCAGTTAATGCATCTGATAGTTTTTTTACTGCAAGTGGAAACCCAATGCATCCTCGAAGTCCTGATTTATCGTTAATGGTAACAAATACACCCGCATTAAAACCAAACTTTTCTTCAAATATTCGATATCTTTCAGCTCTATTGTAGGCATCATTTTGATCTAGATTTTTTGTAATATTTGTCAAATGTTCAGTGACAATGAGTCTAGCCATTTTTACTAGAATCTCTCCATCACGATCTGTAAGTCTTTGAAATTTCATTTAGTTAAAATACTATCATTAATGTTATATTCAAAAATTACTTTTGATTGTCATGGGCAAAGAAGCTATACTGTATGAAAAACTATCAGATAACAAAGTGAAATGTACCGCATGTGCTAGATATTGTGAGATTGGTAAAGATCAGATTGGCCTTTGTGGGGTTCGTGGGAATGAAAGTGGTAGGTTAGAATTATTTGTTTATGGAAAAGTAATTGCAGGTCACATAGATCCAATTGAAAAAAAACCAGTCATCCATTATCATCCTGGAAGCAAAATCTACTCTATTGCAACAACCGGCTGTAATTGGTTGTGCAAATACTGTCAAAATTCTGACATTAGTCAAAGAAGAAAAGTTGAGGGAGTTGATATGACGCCTGATGATGTTGCTAATAGAGCATTTCAATATGGCGCGCATGGTATTGCATATACGTACAATGAACCATCAATTTTTATTGAATTTGCGCGTGACTGTGGAATCGCTGCACATAAGAAAGGACTATTCAATGTTTTTGTATCAAATGGTTATGATACACCAGAAACTGTTTCTTTAATGAATGATTTTTTGGACTGTATCACTGTTGATTTTAAAGGCAGTGCAGAACCTGATTTTACAAAAAAATTCATCGCGGTTCCAGATCCACAGCCAATATTTGATTCCTTAATTGAAATTCGTGACAAAACCAGTATTCATATAGAGATCACTGATCTAATTGTACCTAAAGTTGGCGACAATTTAGATTATGCAAAAAAACTATCAAAATTTGTTTTAGATGAATTTGGTCCGGAAATGCCAATTCATTTTTTACGTTTTCACCCAGATTATAAAATGATGGATTATGAATCTACACCAATCAAAACCCTTGAGAATCATTACAATATAGCCAAAAATGTTGGTTTGAAGTACGTATATTTAGGAAATGTGCCAGGACATCCTTACGAGCATACCTATTGTTCTGAGTGTAATCAAGTTGTAGTGAAGCGTTATGGTTTTGATATAAAAGGTTGGTTTCTTGATGAAAAAAACAAATGCAAGTTTTGTGGTAATTCAATTCCTATCACTGGCTCATTACAGAAAGAGTACAAGCAGCAGCGATTTCAATTCCTTCATTAAATTTTATGATAGAAGTACAGTTACTAAGGCATATAATTTAGTTATATACATCAATTATATGAAAAAACTCTTCAATGACATGTTAGAGAATGCAGCCGAGTTATCTGATTTATATGAATTTTCAGAGGCAATAAGGATCTATGATAAAATTCTTCGTGCAGATCCAAAAAATATTGGTGCATTAATTGATAAAGCAGTAACACTTCAGAGAATGGGTAAAAATAGTAAATCATCACAATTGTTTGATACCGTATTAGAAATTTCACCAAAAAATGTAGATGCCTTAATTGGCAAGGGCTCCATTTTACACGCATTAAAGAAATATGATGATGCAATAAAGCTGTATGATATCGCGTTAAAAATTAACAAAAAGTTTGCACTAGCATATGCATACAAAGGATTGTCCCTAGGAGAAAAAGGCGAAATCAAAAATGCCCTAGGGTATTTCAAGAAAGCACTCTCTATTGATAAAGACCTCGAGTTAGCAAGTATTAGTAAAGAAGCAGCACTAAAATTACTAGATTCAAAAAAATCTAAAAAATAGACACATCGCCGGGAGATGGTTCTCTCTTCTCTTGATTTTCATGGAATTCAAAGAAGTCCTTATGTACAGATTTTTGATGTCTTTCCAACTCATCTACATTTTCAAACATGTTATGGCAGAGAAAACACTTTGGCTTATCCTCATCAACTAAAGGTAGTACCATATAATTATCAGATGCTCATGTTTTATATTTTAATCAAAAATACCAGTTTTATGCTAGAAAGTATGGTGACAAAATCTTCTGCAATTGATCGTGCTATGGCCGGTGAAGAGCTTTCGTTTAATGATGGTATGGAATTAATGAATTATGATAATATCCACATGCTTGGGGCAACTGCAGAAATTGCAAGAAAAAAATTAGTTGGTAAGAATGTAACATTCACCGCTTCATATTACATGAATTATACAAATGTCTGTGCTGCAAGCTGTCAAATGTGTGCATTTTATAGAAAAGGTAACGAAGATGATGCATACACTTTGACACCAGAACAAATTGAAAAGCGTGTTTCATCTGCAGAACAATTAGGCGCAACCGAAGTCCATATAGTTGGAGGGTTTCACCCAGATCTACCACTAGATTATTATGAAGAAATGATGAAAGTGATCAAAGAAAAACATCAAAAATTAACAATCAAAGCATTTACTGCTGCAGAAATTTTTTACTTGTCAAAACTTACAAAAAATTCCATCAAAGAAATTCTTACTAGACTAAAAGATGCAGGACTTGATTCAATGCCTGGCGGTGGTGCTGAATTATTTCATCCTGACATAAGAGGTAAAATTGTTAGAGGTAAGTGTACAGGTCAAGAATGGTTGGATACAATAGAACAGGCACATAATCTTGGAATAAAGAGTAATGCAACAATGTTATACGGTCATATTGAAAAACCTGAACATATCATTGATCATTTAATCAAAATTCGTGAATTACAAAAAAGAACTAATGGATTTCTTACATTCATACCTCTGAAATTCAGTCTTGATAACACAGAATTGGAAAATGAACATAAAGTGACACAAGAGTGCTCTTCTCTTTATGATCTAAAAATTATTGCATTGTCAAGATTAATGCTTGCTAATGCTTTAAACAACATTTCTGTTTATTGGGTTGCATATGGAAAAAAATTGGCACAAGTTGCATTATGTAATGGTGGAAATGATTTAGTTGGAACAGCATTTTCTGAGGAAATTTATCGTGCGGCTGGCAAACCAACAAATTCATCATTAATTGAATTATCTAATTTGGTAAAAGAAATCAATAGAAATCCAATTCAAAGAAATACATTTTTTGAACATATACAAGATTTCAAGTAGCTGGTTTTTTCTCTGTTTTTTTTGCTCCACCTTTCTTCTTTCTTCTTGCTCCAAAACTAATGAGAACCAATAGAAAACCAACACCAATCAAAATACCAGCAAGGGTTTTGTAGTCAGTATTTTGCTGTTCTTCCATTAAGAACTCTAGTTGTTCTTCTGTAGTCATACCACCATAACCAATGGGTGTAGCCTCGCTTAGTATCGCTGACAAGGCAATCCCTACAGCAATCATTATCAGCCCACCTGTTAGAATTTTCTTATCCACTAGCATTTGTAATAATTAGTTATTTGCATAATTTAAGAAAAGCGAAACTAGATGATTATAATGCATAACATGAACAAGCATGAGGAATATTAGATAGATGATTATCAAGATGCACATTTAAAAAACGAAAAATATGAGAAATCATATGTCAGACTTGCCATATTTTTCAAGTAGGGCATTTTTGGCACCAATGGCAGGTGTTAGTGATCCAGCATTACGATTAATATGTAAAAACATGGGTGCAGGTCTGGTTATTACAGAGCTAACCAGCATTCATGCAATAATTGCGAAAGAAGAACAACTAAAAACTCAACTGAAAAACATTACAGATTTTTTGGAGTTTTCTGAAAAAGAGCGTCCATTGTCAGTACAATTGTTTGGCTCTGATCTTGTAGCACTTGAAAAGGCAACAAAGATTGTAGACCCATTTTTTGACATAATTGATTACAATATGGGCTGTCCAGCACCACATATAACAAAGCAGATGGCGGGTGGTGCACTTTTGCAAAACTCTGATCTAACACGTAAAATTTTCAGGACAATGGTAAATTCAACAAGTAGACCGGTATCATTGAAAATGCGCATAGGAGTTAGTGATTCCAACAAGTTGTTGTTCAAGGAAATTGCCAAAATTGCAGAGCAGGAGGGAATCAAAATGATCACACTACATCCTAGGACCGTTTCACAAGGATATTCTGGTCATTCTGACTGGGATATGATAAGGAAACTAAAAGAAATTGTGAACGTCCCAGTTGTTGGAAACGGTGATATCACAAGTCCTGAAGTTGCCAAAAACATGATTGAGCAAACTGGATGTGATTATGTTATGATAGGCAGAGGTGCAATGGGTAACCCATTTATCTTTGAACAGATAAACGACTACCTGAAATATGGGGTCTACAAAAATTATAGCTTCTCTGACAGGCTGCAAGCATTCCTGGATTATGTTGATGCAACATCAAAGTATAAAATAAAATTTGTAAACATAAAGGAACAGGCGATTCGATTCACAAAAGGAACTGTTGGTGGTAGTGTATTACGAAAACAACTAACAAGAACCAGAGATATAGATGAACTGAAAAAAATACTAGTACAAACAGTTTCAGTCTAAAGGCTCTGAGATCTTAATATCAAATTCAGGTACTAGGTTTTTTTCACGTGCAATTTCAAACATTTTTTGTATTGCTTTTTCTCCACTCTCTCCCATATTTACCGTAACAGGATTAACGTACATTTTGACAAATTTTTCAATTAATTCCTCTGATTTTCCTCTACTATACTGCATTGCATATTCTAATGCATCTTTGTCATGTTCTAGTGCAAATTCAATTGAGTTTTTCAGGTATGTATCAAATTTTTTGATTGTTTCCTTGTCAAATTTGTTGCTCATAACATTAATTCCAAGAGGAACTGGTAATCCATCTGTTTCTTTATCCCACCATTCACCAACATCAAGTATTTTCATAATTCCTTCCTGTTCAAATGATAATTGTGTTTCGTGAATAACTAAACCAACATCAACCTGACCAGTTTTAACTGCATTTGGTATTTCACTGAAATTCATTTCTACGTAATCAAATTTTCCAATCATCAACTGTAGTAGTAAAAATGCAGATGTCATTTTTCCTGGTATTGCAATTTTAGATTTTTTTATTTCATCTATTGACATTTGCTTTGTTGCAGTCACAATTGGACCATATCCTATTCCAAAACTTCCCCCGCTACGTAGAATTGTGTAATCAGGAATGTATGCGCATGCATGAACTGAAACTGCCGTGACATCAAGCTCAGGGTTTTTTGCTCTAGAATTTAGATCCTCAATATCACCTATTACATGTTTAACAGTAAAATCATCAGATTTTATCTTACCAGTAAGCATAGCATAAAACATGAATGCATCATCTGAATCAGGGGTGTGCCCAACAGAAATTTCCACAATTTATCATCAAAATTTGGTAATAAAAAACATTAGAATTAACAATCAACGGTTGTTTAGGGCAAAAAGCTTTTCAAACTGTTCATATGTAATAAATTATGATATGTGCTAATTGCGAGAAGCGTAAACATTACGAATGCATAGATTGTCAGAATAACCATACAACTGAGCTATGTGATTGTGATTGCCATAAAACCGCGCAGCATCAGCACGAACAATAACTATAATTATAAAAATACTCATTTTGATTTTGTATGAATACTGATTCACATTCTGATGAAGAGATCACACAGATTCTTAGAATGAAAAAAGTTGCTGTCATTGGAATGTCAAAATATGAAGAAAAGGCTGCCCATTTTGTTCCAAAATATTTACTTCAAAATGGATATGATGTAACTCCTGTTAACCCCACAACTCATGAAATTCTTGAAAAAAAATGTTACACTGAAATTACTGATGTTCCACATGATGTGGATATTGTGGATGTATTCAGGCCATCTGATGATGTACCTTCTATAATTAATGGTGTGTTAAAGAAAAAACCTAAAGTAATGTGGTTACAAGAAGGAATTCACAATTCTGAAGCAGAAAATTTAGCAAGAAATGCAGGAATTGATGTTGTTTATAATAGATGTATGTTAGCTGAACATCAAAGACTGATGTAAAATGGCCTCATTCAAATCGTTTTTTGAAGAATTACTTGTCCTGGTGGAGAAATATGAAAGAAAACAAGTTATGATCAAAGTTGAAAATGAACCGGATTATGAATTTGTAAAGATATTTGGTGAAAAAATTGACTCATTATTAAGAGCCAAGACTGGTCTCAACGATGTATCAGAATTGGCATATACAACTGCTGAACATCATCCATATTGGGCACTGCTTTACAATTGTTCAGAAATATCAAAAACTATTCTTGAAAAATGGAATGATAAAATCTCATCTGAAGAAATGAGTGAGATTAAATGGCATATCAAAGAGATTGAAAATAGTTGTACAAAATTAGAAGACTCATCATAATATTTCATTAATTAAAGTCAGAGATAAATAACATATTGTTAGAATTCATTTATGGTAATTAAGATAGGCATAATAGGAAAAACCAACACTGGAAAAACCACTTTTTTTAATTCTGCAACATTATCATCATCTGAGATTTCCACATACCCATTTACAACTAAAACACCAGAGACTTCTGTTGCTAATGCAATTACATTGTGTGTTCATACTGAATTCAAGGTTCAAGATGAACCCAATAATTCTAAATGTATAGATGGATGGAGATATGTACCAGTTGAATTAATTGACCTTCCTGGGTTGATTAAGGATGCATGGAAAGGCAAAGGCCTTGGGAATCAATTTCTATCAATTGCGGCACAATCTGATGCATTATTACATGTAGTCGACTGTTCGGGAAGTATTGATGCATCTGGAAAAATTTCTGAGGTAGGTACTGGTGATCCAGTATCTGATTTTGCAGATATTGAAGAGGAGTTAATAATGTGGTACCAAAAAATTTTGGAAGGTAATAGAGATAAAGTTTCGAAAAATATCAATTCTGGAACTGAACTAGTTGATGCATTTACTGAACTCTATATGGGAATAGGAGTAAAAAAGCATCACGTTATCAGTGCATTAAAAACATCTGAATTAGAAGAAAAGAATTTTGATGATTATCTTTCACAAGACACAAAAGAATTTGCAAAAATACTAAGAAAGATTTCAAAGCCAACCCTAATTGTTGCAAATAAAATTGACATCCCTGGTGCAGACAAAAATTTTAACCGTCTTCGTGAACGATATAATGAAGTAATTACTGTTCCAGCAAGCGCTGACAGTGAATTAACACTCAGACGCGCTGAGCAACAACAGTTAATCAAATATTCACCGGGTTCCGAACAATTTGATATTGTTAATCCTGAAAAATTAAATGATAAACAAAAAAAGGCACTAGATTTCGTTAAAAAAGACATTATGGGTGAATATCTGAGTACTGGTGTTCAATTTGCCATTAATGTAACTGTGTTCAAATTATTAAAAATGAATTCTATCTATCCTGTTGCTAATGAAGAAACCCTTTCTGATAAAAAAGGCAGAGTGTTACCAGATCTAATTTTGGTTAAGGAAGGGGCAACCATAAAAGAGCTTGCAAATGAAATTCATACTGGTTTATCAAAGGGCCTATTGTATGGAAAGGATTTACGATATAATCTTAGATTACCAACACATTATCAGTTACGAGACAGAGACGTAATATCGTTAGTTAGTGCAACGAAGAAATCTACTGGATAAGATTAATGG
>MDTE01187448.1_pt1 | contig 12271 bp, 13 predicted proteins | sample 811231 | NCBI WGS metagenome assembly MDTE01 (sample SAMN05326651, study PRJNA326480) | marine metagenome | isolation source: seawater | place: Indian Ocean: Red Sea | collected 2010
TCCGGTGTGCTACCAGTTCGGAGCACACCGGAGGCAGGCATTACAGAGGCTTGATCTGCTCTGCCTGAGGGCCCTTTTTCCCCTGTGTGATGATGAACTCGACCTTTTGACCTTCAGCGAGGGACCTGAATCCCGAACCGACGATAGAGTTGAAGTGCGCAAAGACGTCCGGACCGGACTCCTGCTCAATGAACCCATAGCCTTTTGCGTCGTTGAACCACTTCACAGTACCGGTGACTGTTTCTGACATTGTTATTAACTCGAATTGGATGTATTCAGCCGCGTATGAGGCGGCTCAGTTGGTAGCGTGAAGAAAACTCGATTGAACTTCGGCAACGCCAGGGCGACGTCTGGAGGGCAAATGGCTTCGTTCGCACTTGGCCCGGAAGGTACGCACAAAGCGAAATGAGGTCAAGGAACGATTTGGGATCCGGCTGATCCCCAAGGGACGAATCCGGCGCCGTTTGGGCTGCGTTGGCGCTGGCGGGGGTGTCTGGCGGTCGCCGGGAAACCGGACCCGTCTGGAGCTAACTCCCGAGCTGCCGCCCGAACTCGATCGTGCTCGATCGCATCGGGAACACCTCGCGCTCGCGATCGTTGAAGAAATGTCGAAGCGTGTCGGTGACAACCGGAAACGCAAGCTGCTCCCAGGGAATCTGATCTTCACGGAACAGTTCGACCGCAAGCGACTCTTCGCCTGCCTGGAAAACCGGCTCGGGCAGTCGCGCGAGAAAGAACATGTAGACCTGCGAGATATGCGGCAGGCTGAACAGCGTGTAGAGATTGTCGATCTCGACGTGGGCGCAGGCTTCTTCCATCGTCTCCCGCCGCGCGCCTTCTTCGGCCGACTCGCCGTTTTCCATGAATCCCGCGGGCAGCGTCCAGAGCCCGGAACGCGGTTCGATGGCACGTCGGCAGAGCAGCACGCGGTCCTCGAACACCGGCAGACAACCGGTCACGATTTTCGGGTTGAGGTAATGGATCGTGGCGCAACGATCGCAGATGGAGCGTTCGCGGTTGTCACCGTCCGGCACGCGGACGGTGAGGCCATGGCCGCATTCGCTGCAGAATTTCATGATTGTCCCACGCCGTTTTGCTGGCCATTATACGGGAACGCCTGCTGCGCTCAGGGAGCGGCCCGTCCTCTTGCTGAAACCGAACTGTAAAAGCCGCGATGTGGACCCGCCGGATCAGGCAGGCGCCAGCATCTGCGCGTTCGAGTGTTCGTTCTGCGCAAGTTGCGCCGGGGTCATGGGTGGTCAATGTCTGAACTTCGGCGGCGAACTCGTTCCAGGGCGGGCGCGTGGTGCTGCGCTTTTGGGGAGGCTCCCCGCATCGACTGAGCGGGTGCACGCCTGGCGGTCCTGTCCGGACGTCGCGTGATCAAGTACTTCCACGTCGGGATGAAGGGCGTCATCCGGCATCCGAAGGACGATCGGGTCCTGTTGATGAAGATGCACAATGGTGCCTGGGATCTGCCGGGCGGGCGCTTGGACGAGGGCGAGCGGGGTTTCGAAGAAACCCTGACACGCGAGTTGCATGAGGAATTGCCCGGCATCCGGGACGTCACGATTGGCCGGCAACTGGGCGCGGAGCGCATGGCACACGATCTTGGGCCGCGTGCCCTGGAACAGGGCGTCGACACCTCGATGTTGCCGGGCGGCGGGGTTCGCCTGGTCACCGTGCTGTACGACGTCCGCGCGAGCCTGCCGGACCCCGTGCAGGTGAGCGACGAGCACGCCTCGTTTGCCTGGACCACGCGCGCCGGTGCCGCCGGGACCTTCCCGCATGCGAGCCACATGTTCGTTCCGCAATGACCCGGCGCGACGTCCTCAAGCGCTTCAGCGAGGCTGTCGGGGCGGGAGATAAGGCCGCAATTGCGCGCATCTCCGAGTCAGGCCCGGGCATCGTCAACGCGGCCAACGCGCACCGCAACGTACCGCTCGGGGTCGCGATCGGGACGGGGCGGCTCGACATCGTCCGGCAGCTCCTCGAACTCGGCGCCGATCCCGGGCACTGCAATCACGGCGGGCACAGCATGCTCGACGCGGCTGCGTACGGCGGGCACCAGGGTATTGCGCGATATCTGATCGAGCGGGGGGCTGCACCATCGATCTTGCATCACGCCGCCCTCGGTGACCTCGCGGCAGTGAAGCGGGACTGGACCAGTCAGCTGGTTCAGGCCGGAGGGCGATGGCGTATGGCGCCCCTGCACGCTGCCGTGCGCGCCTGCAATCTCCCCGCGGTCACAGGCCTGCTCGAATTCTGCGAGCCCGACCCGAAAGATCACAACGGGCATACCCCGCTTGCGTTGGTGCCTGAACTGGCTGGCGCAAAGCCGCGTGCGTTGCTCGCAACAGCACTGCTGGATGCCTGTGCGTCAGTCGACGCACAGGCGGGTCACTTCAGCGGCACCGTTCTGCATCGGGCGATCGTCAACGGTCAGCTTGACCTGGTGGAGGTTCTGGTGGCGCGCGGCGCCGACCTCACGCTGCAGGACCACGCCGGCAAGACGCCGCTTCACGAGGCGGTTGCGAAAGGTGTGAAGTACGTCGAACTGCTGCTTGCCGGAGACGTCGATTTCGCGATTCGGTCCCGGGACGGCGAGACGCCGCTCGGGTTTGCCCGGCGACGGAAGAAGAAGACCGTCGCCGCGCTGCTGGAGGCGGCAGGCGGGTCCTGAGCATCTCCGGTTTGGTGAATGCGCGGCACCCCTTATGATCCCGGGCAGCGTCTCTGGCGGTTAACTCTATGGAAACCATGGTCTACCCGGTCCCGTCTCCGGCCCCTGCGGCGTACCTGACGCTGCTCGGAGTCGCACTGTTCCTGACGTCCCTGGCACTGGGCTTCGCCTGGCTCGGCTGGTCGATGAGCCGGGTTGCCGTTGCCGTGGATGCCGACTCCGTTGAGCTTCGGGCACCGTTTTACGGGCGCACGATTCCCCGAAGTTCACTGCTCACGGACGGGGTCAGGGTGGTGGACCTGGCGGACGAGCCGGATCTGCGTCCGGGTTTGAGGACAAACGGCGTGGGGTTGCCCGGCTTCCTGCTGGGCTGGTTTCGGCTGGCCAGCGGCGACAGGGCGTTGCTCGCCGTGACGGATCGGTCACAGGTGCTTTACCTGCCGCATGCAGACGGCGTGGTCCTGGCAAGTGTCTCGGACCCCGTCCGGCTTGTGGCAGAACTGCGCGCGGCGCCTCGCTGATGCGCGTGTTCGTCACCGGTGCTGCGGGGAATATTGGTTCGCGGCTCTGTCCCGTTTTGGCAGGGACGGGAATCGAATACACCGCGATGGATCGGGTACGACAGGACTCTGAAGGTCTGCGGGGTGACATGCTCGACAGCGCGGTTGGTGCCTGGTTCGAAGGGCACGACGCACTCATCCATCTCGCGTCGGTGCCGGGCGATGCGACGGAGGAAGAGACCTTTCGCTCCAACGTGTTGGGTGCGTGGTGCGTGCTCAGTGCAGCGAGTCGGTCGGGGATCAGGCGAATCGTGCTGACGTCATCGGCGCCGGTCCATCTGGATCAGTCGCGCGCGGGCCTCGGCGACACGCCGCTCGCGACGGGAACCGACGACGATCGGGTCTACGACGTATCGAAGCGTCTGCAGGAGAGCCTTGCCGAAGACGTCGCACAGCACGGTGTGGCAGACGGTCTGACGGTGATCTGCCTCAGGCTGGGGCACGTGGTTGACCCCGGGGCGGCGGCCGACTTCGAGGGTCGCGGCCTCGCGGAGCTCAGCTATTGCCGTGGCGGTTGGGTGGACGTCGCGGACGCGACCGCGGCGCTGGTCGCCGCCGTATCGGTTGACGCCAGACCGGGATTTCACCTGCACCACGTGATTGGTGACTCAGCCGCCCGTGCGCGGTACAAGGTGGCCGAGGCGGCGGCGTTTCTCGGAATCACGTTTCAGGAACGGTTCGATGACTACCGTGGAGAGTCTGAATGAACGATAGCGTCCACCGGCGCACGAGCTTTCTGCTCGAAGTTGAGCAACTCAAGGCGGTGCTCCGCAAGAACACGCCCGTTGGCCTGACCCGGAACGAGAACGCTGCAGAGCACAGTTGGCATACGACGCTCGCCGCGATGCTGTTCGCCGAAGGAACGCCGGTCGCAATCGACGTGCCGACTGTCCTGCGGATGCTGCTGATCCACGACATCGTCGAGGTTGACGCCGGCGACGTGATCATCTTCGACGAGGCGGCGCGCGAGGCGAACGAGGCCGTCGAACGCGCGGCAGCGGAGCGGTTGTTCGGCATGTTGCCGGACACGCAGGGCCAGGAGCTGAAGCGTCTCTGGGAGACGTTCGAGGCGGGCGAGACACCCGAAGCGCAGTTTGCCAAAGCGGCCGACCGGATCATGCCCGTCCTGCAGAATCTCGAGCAGCAGGGGGGCAGCTGGGTCGAGCACGGCATCAGCCGTGCGCAGGTGCTGGCCAAGGTCGAGTGCATCGCAACCGTGTGTCCGGACCTGTGGCGCGACCTCGAGTCCCGCCTGCGGAACGCAACGTTCTGGGACGAGGCGGGCAAAGTTGTCTGAACGGTTTCGGGGCAGCTGCCTGTGCGGCGAAGTGCGGTTCGAACTCACCGGACCACCTGAGCGGGCAAGCCGGTGCTTCTGCAGTCTCTGCCGGAAGCAAAGTGGCTCCGCGTTTGGCGCATACGCGTACGTGCGTGGCGACCGGTTTCGTTTTGTTGCCGGGGCATCTTCAGTGCGCGGCTACGTGTCTTCCCCTGGCGTCACGCGGACGTTCTGCTCGCGCTGCGGCGCGTCGTTGCACTGGAAGCGGGACGGCAAAGACGGGTTTGGCCTTGCGCTCGGGTCGCTCGACGACGATCCGCGCGTTGAACCGACGCTCGATCTCCATCCTGAGGATGCCGCGTTCTGGTACCCCGTCAGGCATTAGCGTCCTGTAGCCTGATGGTCCGTGTGGGATGCACCCGGATGGTGGTCAAGCGACCGCTGAGCGCCGTTGAAGAATTCGTTACGTGATCGCCCGCCCGGAAGGGACCCGGGGCAACGTGAGCGGGCCGGATTCGTTTGCCAAGCCAGCTGCCCGATTGCTAGGCTCGCGCGCCTTCGCCCTGAAGGAGCACGCTGTGATCTATTCCCTCGAAGACCGCCACGTCGAAGTCAAAGGTGACTACTTCGTGGCCGACAATGCGACCGTCATTGGTTCGGTGGTGCTCCACAATGATGTGAGCGTCTGGTTCAACGCCGTCATCCGCGGCGACAACGACCTGATCACTATCGGTGAAGGCTCAAACGTTCAGGACGGTGCGGTCATTCATACCGATCCGGGCGATCAGGTGGTCCTCGGAAAAGGTGTCACCGTCGGCCATCAGGCAATGCTGCACGGCTGCCGAATTGGCGACAACACGCTGATCGGCATGCAGGTCATCATCATGGATGGCGCGAAGGTGGGCAGTAACTGCCTGATCGCGGCCGGTGCGGTCATTCTCGAAGGCAAGGAGATCCCCGACAACTCGCTGGTGGTGGGTTCACCCGGCAAGGTCCTCCGTGAAGTGGATGACGAGCGGATTGCCTGGATGAAGGAACGCGCCGAAATCTACGTAGCGAACTACAAGCGGTACAAGTCGACCCTGCGTCCGGCTGACCATCTCTGAGGTTGTCGGCCCACTCCGTCAGGTACCACTGAATCAGCGCGACACCCGTGCTGTGGCCAATCAGGATGGATTGGGTGGGCAGGCTCGCCGCCGCGTCCGCGAGGAATTGCAGGTCGTTCCCCATCGTGCCGAAGCGGGCGGCGCGTCAGCGCGGGACCGGTATTGGAACTGCTTCACCCAGGCGCTATAGTTAGCGCGCTTCCTATTCAGTTCGACTTGCAGATGGCAATGGCAACACAGGCAACACAGCGTCAGCCGGAGGGTCTTCGCCCTGCCGGCGTCGTTCTGCGCCTGTCGCGCACCGCCCATGGTCTGCTTCTGCTACGACTGCCGTTGTAGGCGGCCGTCTAAATCCTACTTGGCGTTTCTCGCCTGTCGTGCGCGGTTCCCGACGCGGCAGGAAGGCAAATAGCCCAATAGTCGAATGAGAGATTACTACCAGTCATGAACGCAGAAGACTCTTCCGTATCGAACACGGATGCGCAACAGCGTATGCCGTTCCACAAGTACAAACCCTTCAAGCCGGTCGCGCTGAAAGACCGCACCTGGCCGGATCAGGTCATCACCAAAGCGCCCCGCTGGTGCAGCGTCGACCTGCGCGACGGGAACCAGGCGCTCATCGAGCCGATGACGCCGAACGAGAAGCTCAAGATGTACAGGCTGCTTCTCGAGATCGGCTTCAAGGAGATCGAGGTCGGGTTCCCGGCGGCGTCGCAGACCGATTTCGATTTCGTCAGGCTGATCATCGAAGAAGGGATGATCCCGGACGACGTCACAATTCAGATTCTGTGCCAGGCGCGTGAAGAACTCATCGCGCGTAGCTGCGAGGCGCTCAAAGGCGCGAAGAAGGTCATCTTTCACCTCTATAACTCGACGTCGACGCTGCAGCGCAAGGTCGTCTTCAGGATGGAGCGTCCTGAGATCATCAAGCTCGCGACGGACGCGACTGAAATCGTGAAGCGCTACACGTCAGAGCTCGAAGCGGACGGCACCGACGTCACCCTCGAATACTCGCCTGAGAGCTACACGGCAACGGAGATGGACTTCGCGGTAGAGATCTGTGCCGCGGTGTCCGAAGTCTGGGGGCCGACGCCCGAGAAGAAGATGATCCTCAATCTCCCCGCGACGGTGGAGATGGCGACCCCGAACATCTATGCCGATCAGCTGGAATGGTTCATCCGCCATTTGCCGAATCGGGAGTCCTGCCTCATCAGTCTGCACACGCACAATGACCGGGGCACCGGAATCGCCGCGTCGGAGCTTGGGCTCATGGCGGGCGCGGATCGGATCGAGGGCACGTTGTTCGGCAACGGTGAGCGCACCGGCAACTGCGATGTCATCACGATGGCAATGAACCTCTTCTCGCAGGGGGTCGACCCGGAGCTGTATCTCTCGGACATGCCGAAGATCGTCGCGGTCTCGGAAGAATGCACGAAGATCCCCATTCACATCCGCCAGCCCTACGCGGGCGAGCTCGTGTTTACCGCGTTCTCGGGTTCGCACCAGGATGCGATCCGTAAAGGCATGAACCAGGTCGACACGGCCGACGGCGCGCAGTGGGAAGTGCCCTACCTGCCGATCGACCCGGCGGACGTCGGCGGCTCGTACCGTGAAACCGTGCGGGTCAACAGCCAGTCCGGCAAAGGTGGCGTCGCGTTCATTCTCGAGAACTTCTACGGCATCACGCTGCCGCGGCAGCTGCTGCTCGAGTTCAGCCCGATCATCCAGCAGTTGACGGAGAATGACGGCGGCGAACTGTCGCCGGAGACGATCTGGAACGCATTCAACGAAGAGTTCATCGAGGTCGACGGGCAGTACCAGCTGATCGACTACGAGATGACCTCCGTTGGCGACGGGACGGAGACGTGCAAGGCGCGGATTCGCGTTGGCGACAATGAGCTTGACGTCAACGGTTCGGGCTCGGGACCAATCGATGCGTTCGTCGACGGCCTGGCCCAGGCGTTGAACGAGCCGCTGAACGTCTCCGAGTATCAGGAGTACGCGCTGAACGAAGGTAAGGAGGCGCAAGCCATCTGCATCCTTGCGATCACGGATGAGAAGACCAATCGGTACTACGGTGTCGGCATCAGCCAGAACACCACGACCGCGGCCTTCAGGTCGATCATCGCGGCCGTCAACCGTATGTGGCGTCAGTAGGCACCATGACCTCCTGAGCGACACTGCTTGAGCGACCTCCTGCGGCACCTTATGGTGTCCACAGGAGGACGTTTGTATGCGTCGATTTTTCACTGTTCTTGTTGCCGCTCTGATTCTGACCGGTTGCGCCACCACCACTGACAGCACAGGGTCCAAAGCCATGGGTGAGTCGAATTTCGAAACGTCGCTCGAGTCGCGCTATGCGGACAGCAGTGGTGTGAAAATCCACTACAAGACCGCGGGCGAAGGTCCACTCGTGGTCTTCGTGCACGGTTTTCCGGACTTCTGGTACTCCTGGATTCACCAGATGGAGGGCCTCGCAGACGGTTACCAGGTCGCCGCGCTCGATACCCGCGGCTACAACCTCTCTGATCAGCCAAGCGGCGTAGAGAACTACGACATGTCGCTGCTCGTTGGCGACGTCGCGGCCGTCATCGCCAACGAAGGTCGGGAGAAGGCGATCATCGTCGGGCACGACTGGGGCGGCATGATCGCGTGGAGCTTTGCGATGTTCATGCCGCAGATGACCGAGAAGCTCATCATCGTGAATCTGCCGCACCCCGCGGGGATGTCGCGGGAACTCGCGAATAATGAAGATCAGCAGAAGAATTCCCAGTACGCCCGGGATTTCCAGAAGCCGGACTCCCACAAGGCGCTGTCCGCCGCGGGCCTCGCGCAGTTTCTCGCGATGGGTGACGCCGCGAAGGGCGCGAAGTACGAAGCTGCCTTCGGGAAGTCGAACTTCGAAGGCATGATGAACTACTACAAGGCAAATTATCCCGGCGGCATCGACGGCAACGTGGGGACACCGTCGTTCCCGAAGGTGCAGTCCCCGGTGCTGCAGTTCCACGGTCTCGAAGACACGGCGCTTCACCACTACGGGCTCAACAAGACCTGGGAACACCTGGAGCAGGACTACACGCTTGTGACCATTCCGGGCGTCGGGCACTGGGCGCACCATCAGAAGCCGGAACTCGTCACGCGCACAATGCGGTTCTGGCTGGACATGCGCCGCTAGTTGGTGGAGCTGCCCGGGTTGCAGCGGCGAGCGGGCGAGATCCGCTCGCTGGACGAAGTCGGGGACATGGTCGACAGGGGATTGAAGCGCGGTCGCTGAAGGCCGCATTCGGGTAGAACATGACCTCGCGGGAAGCGCTTTGAGATGATCGATTCAGTGGCGCCCGGACGATCTGCGACCCAATCGTCAGTCCGTGTATGGCACGCCCTCCTGCTCTGTCTCATTTCGGCCGCCGGCGCCGCCTGGATACAGACAGGCGGCGGCGAGGTCGCGGTCAGTGACCTGCGCTGGGAGACGCCCTCCGGGCACATGATGAGCGCGTTGCTGTTCCGCCCGGTGTCTGCTACTGCCGAGAGTCCGGCCCCCGCAATCGTGGTCAGCCACGGCTGGTTCAACAACCGCGAGATGCAGGATCTGAATTTCGTCGAACTCTCGCGGCGCGGTTACGTGACCCTTTCGATCGACATGTACGGGCACGGCAACTCGGAGGCGCTGCCTCGCGCGGAACTGATGAAACGCGGGATCGGCATGTATGACGCGGTGGAACTTCTGGCTGCGCTGCCTTATGTGAACCGCGATCAGATCGGGGTGAGCGGGCATTCGAACGGAGCCATGGCGGCAAACCTCTCCGTCGCGGAGGACAACCTCGCCGAAGACAGACTCATTGCCGCTGTACTTTTGGTCGACCGGGACCCGGTCTACACCGACGCAGAGACCCGTGAGCACGCGAACGTTTACGGCGGTCGCGACGTCGGCGTGATTCAGGCGGAGTACGACGAGTTCTTCTTCCGCAGCAGGGGCCCGGACGGGGCGGTGCTGACCCCACCGCGGGAGTACCTCACGACTCCCAATGCACAGTCGTTCCTGCACTTTGGTGTGGACCCGGAAACATTGTCCACAAGGCGGGAAGGCCGCAGGCTCTAGGAGCAGGTGGTCGACGGGGAGCAGGCGTTCCGGGTGATCTACAACCTTGATCAGATTCACCCGTGGACCCATTTTTCCGCTGACGCCGAGCGTGATCAGGTTGCGTTCTTCGAGCGCGGATTCGGCGCTCCCGATCCGATCGACCCAACGTCGCAGGTCTGGCAGGTGCGTACCGCATTCACCGCGCTTGGCCTCATCGGGTTCACGATTTTCCTCGTCACCTTCAGCCGCTGGCTCCTCGCCCAGCCGCTCTTTGCACCGGTGGCCAGGGTCGGTCGGCCGGCGCGAACAGCACTCGACGACGAGCGCATCTGGTTCTGGTGTGGACTGGCGTTGCTCGCCGTCGTTTCGGGCGTCAGCTACATCGCGCTCTTCCCGGTGGCCGCGGCGCTGCAGCCGGAGTGGCTGCCCCAGGCGCCCCCCTTCTTCATTGGTCTGTGGGCCGCCGTCAATGGCGTTGTCACGCTGCTCTGGGTGGGGGGCGTGTACTACGCCTCGGGTCGGCGCAACGGAATGGACCTTACGGCGCACGGGGTCCGCGCGCCGATTGAGACGCTTGCGGCGTCAGGGCTGCTTGCACTCGTCGTGGTGCCGGGCGCCTTTGCGCTCGTGTTCGCAGCGGACTATTTCTTCAAGACAGACTTCCGCGTCTGGGTTGTCGCCATCAAGGCCTTCACGCCTGACAAGATCGCGATTGCAGTGCTCTACCTGCCGCTGTTCCTGGTTTACTTCGTCGCGAACTCGCTCGCGCTGAACAGCTTCAGCCGGTACCTGACGTTCGGGCGGGAGTCGTACAACACTGCTCTGCTGGCGGGAGCAAACGCGTTCGCGCCTCTGGTGCTCGTCATCGCACAGTACTCGACGTTCTTCAGCACCGGCCATACGCTGCGCTGGTTTCCGGGTATCACGAGCATTTGGCTGTTCCCGATCATCGTCTTCCTGCCGGTTGCGGGAATCATTTCCCGCAAGCTCTATCGGGCGACCGGTAATCCGTATGTGGGAGCGTTTGTGAATGCAGCTGTCGTGACGATGATCTCCGTCAGCAACACGCTCACGATGGGGTGAAGGGACGCCGAAAGGCATGCCGCATGCGGGCGCGGTTCAATGAATCGCTTTCTGGGTGCCGACTCGTAGTCTTCCCGCGGAATCCAAACGAGCAGGATGAACAACATGCCTGCCTGCAGGCCGTCACGCGCCATCACCGGCTGCAAGCTCCGCCTCGGCGACCCGAGTCAGGAAGTCCCCGGGGTCGGTCTCGTGGTAGATGTGCTCGGACGGCTCAATCTGGTCGAGGAACGTCTGAAAGACGACCGCCATCCGCGCGTCCGCGAGGCGCATCGCCAGTTCCGCCGCCTGCTCGACATCGGCATGGGGGGCCTTCTCACGCCAGGCGTTCAGCCATGCTTCCCATACCGCCGCCGCATGCGGTTCGGCACGGTCGAGCAAACCGGGGAAGTCGAGCAGCGGATGGCCGATCACGCGGTCTCCCCAGTCGAGCATGACAAGCTCGAGCCCCGTGCCGCGCCAGTTGCCGGGATGGTAGTCGCCGTGAACCAGGGATACCGGTAAATCGCAGTCGTCGAGGCGCGCAAGGCGTTCGGGCAGTCGTTCGACAAATTGGAACAACCCCGCGCGCCGCGACCCGGACATCGTGTGTGCATGTCGGCGGATCACTGCGGGGATCGTTGCTGCGAGCACGTCGCTGCCGCGGTCGGGGACTCCGGCCGCCCTGAGCGCATCGAGGCGCGGCGCCCAACGCCATTGCAGATCGACCAGTTGCCGGACCATGTGCTCCATCTGCGCCCGGTCTGCGCCATAGGCGTCTTCCCCCGGAATGTGTTCGAGCAGCATGTCACCGCCGCGGCTGGCCACCAGCCGGGGCATGCCCGGCTCGCCGTGATCGGCGAAGAGCGTCAGTACACGTGACTCGTGAGCAAAAAATGTTGGCACCGCCTTCACCCAGAACGTTGCGGACCCAGTGTCGAGGCGCCAGATCGAGGAGAGATTCCAGGTGCGTTGCTGGGTCCGTCGCACGACCTTGTGTCCGATGCGATCGAGTTCACCCTCGGCCCAGTCCAGGAGGCGTCTGGGTCCGCCGATCTCGGCATAGATCCGACCGGAGCGGATGTGGTTCGAGCGCGTGAGGCGAGGGTTCGAGTCCGTTCGGCGTTTCGCCCTCGAACTGTGCAAGGTAGTCGACGCGCATAACGGGCTGGTCTTCGTCGGCAACGGTCAGGAGCCTGACGACCTGAACCCCGATGTCGTGCTCCGCGCGGACCTGGTCAATCAGGTCAGTCACTTCCTGGAACCAGGGCTGGTCCAGCAGGTAGCGCCTGGTCATGCCGACGATTCCGCCGTCACCACCGCAGAGTACGACTCGGGCCAATCGATGGCGCTCGTGAAAGGGGGTCATGCTGCCTGCGCAGGTGAGAGGAGGACGGGTCTGACGGCGGACCAGCATACCCTGCGGCGGTGCGGGCGCGGAGGGTTCCGGATGTCCACCTTCCCGCAGCTGATTCAGATAGGATGGCGGCCGACGCAACA
>MDTE01037161.1_pt1 | contig 12270 bp, 10 predicted proteins | sample 811231 | NCBI WGS metagenome assembly MDTE01 (sample SAMN05326651, study PRJNA326480) | marine metagenome | isolation source: seawater | place: Indian Ocean: Red Sea | collected 2010
CCCGCGCGGCGCCGGCGGGCGGGAGTGGCCCCACGGTAGAGCCGCAACACTAGAATGTGCTCGCGGACACCACCTGCGCCAGAGTCAGCTCACCACGCCATCCCCGAACATCTGCTCGATTCGATCGGCACTCAGCGAAAATGACTCCAGTACGCTGCGGGTGTGCTGCCCGTGATCCGGGCTCGGGGCCCCCGGCTCCAGCGCCTCGCCACCAAAACGCGGCGGTGCTTTGACGATACGCATGGAGCCCATCAGCGGGTGATCGATGACTTCCACGGAACCGTTGGCCTGCAGTTGCTCCTGGGCCAGCACCTCGTCTTTGTCCAGGCAGCGGGCGCAGGGCACGTCTGCCTCCGCCATCTTGGCGATCACCTCGTCTGTGGTGTACTTGAGATACTCCGTTGCCACCAGCGCCTTGAACTCATCGATGTTGGCGACGAGGTTTTCCATGCTGTTGAAGCGTTCGTCTACCAGCAGGTGCTCCATGCCCATGGCAATGAGGGAGCGCATCTGCTGCTCGGCGGTGCCCGCCGATACCGTCACCGCACCGTCTTTGGTAACCGTAAGGTCGTAGAGGATGTCGATGAGCAGCGGCTGCGGCGCCACGTCCTCATCCAGCAGCGTGTGATTCTGGAAACCGTCGGGAAAGATGAAGAACAAGCCAGCGTCTAGCATGGACAGATCGATGTGCTGCCCGGCGCCGGTCTTCTCGCGCGCATACAGTGCCGCCGTGACTGCCTGACAGGCGGTGTACGCCGTGATCTTGTCGCAGATCAGCGTGCGGAAAAAATCGGGGCCATCCTTGCCCTGGGTGGCCGTAATGCCGGACTGCGCCTGGATCACCGGATCGTACGCAGGCGAATCCCGTTTTGGGCCTGCTTTGCCGAAACCCGAGATAGCGGTGTAGATCAGCCGCGAATTCAACGCGCGCAGATCGTCGCTACCCAGGCCGAGCTTCTCCATGACGCCGGGGCGGAAGTTGTGAATAACGACGTCTACGTTGGGCACCATGTCACGAACCAGTGCCTGGCCCGCCTCGGTCTTGATGTCGATGCGAACTGCTTCTTTGCCGCGGTTGCAGTTGGCAAACAGGGAGGAAATGCCGCCTTTGGTGGCGCCGATGTAGCGTAGCGGATCGCCGGCGGCCAGCGGCTCCACTTTGATCACCCGCGCGCCCTGCTCGCACATCTGCATGGCCGCGAACGACGCGGTGATCATGGTGGAAAACTCCAGGATGGTAATTCCCTCCAATGGTTTCATTGCAACTCCAGAATCGTTAGTGATGGCAGCGAAATCCCGCGGCGAATGGGCACATCGTACCCAATGGAGTGCTCGTGGAGTACCTCTGCCGGATATGCGGGTAGAATGTGGCGAGGCTACGAGCTCACACAGGCAAGCGATCAGTGGACCGCATCACCATCACCACACCCGACGACTGGCACCTGCACGTGCGTGACGGCGACGCCCTGCCCGCCGTGCTGCCTTTTAGCGCCCGCCAGTTCGGCCGCGCCATCATCATGCCCAACCTGACCCCGCCGGTGACCACCACGGAACACGCGCTGGCCTATCGGGGGCGCATCCTAGCTGCCCTGCCGGAAGGCAGCGCCTTTCAACCGCTGATGACCCTGTATCTCACCGACGCCACGCCGGCCGCAGAGATCGCACGAGCCAAATCCAGCGGCCACGTGTTCGGCGTAAAGCTCTACCCCGCCGGCGCGACCACCAACTCGGACTCCGGCGTGACTGACATCTCCCACTGCTTCGAGGCACTCGGCGCCATGGAGCGCCAAGGCATGCCGCTGCTGGTGCACGGGGAGGTAACCCACGACGCGGTGGACATCTTCGATCGCGAGGCCGTTTTCATCGACGAAGTGCTGCGGCCGCTGGTAGCGCGGTTCCCAGCGCTGAAGGTGGTGTTCGAGCATATCACCACCGCGGAGGCCGCCGACTTCGTGCTGGGCACCCCCGACAACGTGGCCGCCACCATCACGGCCCACCACCTGCTGCTGAACCGCAACGACATGCTGGTGGGCGGCATGCGGCCGCACAACTACTGCCTGCCGGTGCTGAAGCGCGAACGCCACCGACAAGCGCTGGTTGCCGCCGCAACCTCAGGCAACCCCAAGTTTTTCCTCGGCACCGACAGCGCGCCCCACAGCCGCTCCGCTAAGGAAAACGCTTGCGGCTGCGCCGGCAGCTTCACCGCACCGGCCGCCATAGAGCTGTATGCCGAGGCGTTCGACGCAGCCGGACACATCGAACGGCTGGAGGCCTTCGCCAGCCACTTCGGACCGGACTTCTACGGGCTGCCGCGTAACGAAGGCACCTTGCAGTTGGAGCGCCGTGCCTGGCAGGTGCCCGAGCACTTACCCTATCTGGATGAAGAGATCGTACCGTTCATGGCCGGCGAAAGCCTGCGCTGGTCTCTGCTTGAGGACGGCGCGTAGCGCGCCGGCGGTGGCCTGGTTGGCCAAGGACATCTTCCGCATCGCGTTACTTAAGTGAGATACGGCCGAGCCGCAACAGCCGGGCTCGGCCAGCTCAAGACACCAACCAACGTCGCAGTCAGGCCTGATGGCCCTCGAAGTCAAAACACTCCGTATCTACGGCTCGCTGCATGGCATCGGAATAGCGGTTTCCGGCCACTGATTCCGGCGAAAACAAATCGCCCAACCTGTTGAGGGTCTCGTCTGGAATGGTGAGGCCAAGCGCAGTGTAATTCTGCTCCAGGTGATCGATACGCGTGGTGCCCGGAATGGTTACCACGTGCTCACCCTGAGCCAGCACCCAGGCCAGCGCCAGATCAGGAATACCGCAACCCAGCTCGTCAGCAATCGCGCGGGTGGCATCCAGCTTCTGCAGATTCCTGGCGTAGTTGTCTGCCTGAAACCTCGGCAGGCGCCCGCGCAGGTCGATCTCGTGAAGCGCCTCCGTGTTCAGCGGCTCATCGGCAAAAAAACCACGACCCACTGGACTGAAGGAAACGAAGGTCACACCGAGTTCCGCGCAGGTTTCCAGCACCGAGATCTCGGGATTGCGGGTCCACAGTGAATACTCGGACTGCATGGCCGCGATGGGGTGCACGGCATGAGCGCGGCGCAGGGTTTCCGCCGACATCTCCGAAAGCCCTACATGACGAATCTTGCCCTGTGCCACCAGGTCCGCCAACGCGCCCACCGACTCTTCGATGGGTACGTTCCGGTCGAGCCGGTGCATGTAGTAAAGATCGATCACGTCCGTCTGCAACCGGTCCAGGCTCGCATCACACTGGGCCTTGATGTGTTCCGGGCTGCCGTCCAGCACCCGCTCGCCATCGCGCACACCCATGACGCACTTGCTGGCCAGAAAATACTCCGAGCGCCGGTGGCTGATGGCTTTGCCAAGCACCGTTTCGTTGCCGCCCATGCCGTAAATCGACGCGGTATCGAAGAAGTCGTAGCCGGTATCCAGCGCGTGCTGAAACAACCGGATCGATTCTTCTTCCGGCAGGGCTGGCCCGTACGCGTGGCTGACATTCATGCACCCCAGGCCAACTGCGTTTACCTGAGCATCACCTATGGGTCGGGGTGCTAACATTTTTGACTTCCATCACATTCGAATTTGACCGCTAGTGTATTCATGGGGGTGGGCTCCAACAACATTGGACTGGCAGCCGAACGTAGAGTTGGCCACAACGAGCCAACCGCCGATCGATCAATGTGAATCAATCGTCAGTCTTCAACATTGGCCCAACTACCACCGTTCGCGGCAAGCCAATTCACCAGCGGTTCGGGACGGTAGTCACCAAGGGCAAAGCGCCGCTTAACGGACCGATGAACGAGCGACCCCGGCGGCATCGTACGAGGTTCCACCCCCAGCACCCTGAAGAACCCTCTGTATGACCGATTAATTCTAAGCTTGTGATGTTGCGCCACGCTGCCGTGCAAGTGGTTGTGGAACTCCAATCCGCCGAGAGTCGCTTCGCGCGCCATCCACGCTAAGGCCACATCTCCCAGAAATTTGCCGCCCTTTGGCTTGGCGCCGCCACCGATATCACCATGAACGCCAGCAAACCAGACCTGTTTGACATCACGCGCTTGCGCGTGCGCCCACAGGGTGGGACCGAAGTCCTTGCGTTTTTCGTCAATGGCAACCGCATGACGTGCGCGCACAACGTTGCTGCCAAGCATCTCGTCGTAGAAAAGATCCTTCTCCTCTACAAATGCCAATGCGCGCGTCGGTATCCCAAGCGCGCCGACGGTGTCCCACACTCCCAGGAAGGCCACTTCACCTTTCTTTCCATCGACCGAGTGGCTCCGGCGCCACTGCCTCCCTTCTGGTGAGCGAGGTTTCGCCCCCTTCTTCTTATAGAATTTGAAGGCCGCGGGAATCTGGTCTGCCTCGGTTTTCTTGAGTATCCCGCATTTATTCAGCATGCCGGCCAGCGCCCTTGCGGTGTATGCGCCACGACTGTAACCAAACAAATAGATCTCATCGCCGGGGTCGTAGTTCTGAACGATGAAGCGATATCCATCCTGGATATTTTTCATCATTCCCGAGCCACTCATGCCACCAACCACAGGGTTGTAGTAGCTCCCCACACCCCAGTCGTAGAAAACAACCTGCTGCACGTTGTCGCTATCCTGGGGCTTGATCGCCCGGGCGATTCTCAGCACATTCGTTGGGATTTCGTCTTCAGGGTCGTTCCATGTCCCGTCTGAACAAACCACGATACGTTTGCTAGTCATACGCGCTCCTCCCAATAGCCGAGCTTAAGTCAGGCAACGCAACAGTGCATTTCGCAAACGAATTTCGTACTCTGCCCCATGTATGGCCCCCGCCACGACGAATCCAACGCAAAGCCCGGAGGTCGAAACATGAGCGATAAAACCCCCAACCACGAACTGAGCCCTTTGAAGTGCCCAGTGAACCTAGACGACGTGGATCTGTTTTCCCCCGGCGCGCAGGAACACTGGTACGAAGCCTACGACATCCTGCACGAGCAGGCGCCCGTGCACCGCATTCCGGGAGAAGGGTTCATGCCGGGCACCGACGGCTACATCCTCACCAAACACGAAGACATCGAGCGGGTAGTAAAAAACTGGGACCGGTTCCCGCCCATAATGTCCGTGGGTATCGAAGAGCTAGAAAAGCAGGACGTGCCGCTCGAAGAGCTCGACTACAACAACGCCGTCCCCAAAACCGTCTCCACCTTGCGGCCCAATCAGCAACTCTGGCGTGCCCACCGCCAGGAGCTCACCGACCCCTGGGTGGGACCGGGAGCCGGCCGCCACGAGGAGATGGTGCGCAACTTCGCCAACCAGTTAATCGACAACTGGATCGACAATGAAAACGGCGAGGTGGAGTTCATTGGGGAGTTCGCTCGGCCGCTGCCGCAAATGGTGATGTCCACCATCCTCGGTTTTCCGCTGGAAGACCTGAAGAAGCTGGAGGAATGGGGCAACGCCCAGGTGATGCCTTTCGTCTACGGCAAAGGCCACCGGAACATGCTGTCGAGAGCGCAGGCCAAAGAGCAGGCCGAGGTACTGGCGGGGTTCACCGACTATGTACGAGACAAGGTCACCGAAAAGCGCGCGAATCCGCAGAACGACATGGTGTCCGATCTGACTCAGATCACCTACAAAGCGCTGGACCGTAAACTCACAGACGACGAGATCGTGGGCGTGGTGTATGGAATGGTGATCGGCGGATTGGAGACCACCCAGTACGCGCTGGAGGAGGAAGCGCAGCTCTTGTGCGAGCGCGAGGGCGTGTTCGAGCAGCTCAAACATGACCGGAGCCTCGTGCGCGCGTTTACGGAAGAGTCCATGCGGCTTCGGTCACCCACCCAGGGGCTGTCGACGCGGCTGACGAATCAGGACGAGGTGTTCCAAGGCGTGAAGGTGCCAAAAGGATCCTTACTGCATCTGCGCTGGGCCGCCGCGAATATAGATGCCGACGAGTGGGACTGCCCCATGGACCTCAAGCTTGACCGTAAGGCGAGCACCCGACACCTGACGTTCTCGGCCGGCCCACGCGTTTGCCCCGGCGCCAGCCTGTCCCGATTGGAACAGGTTACCGCCTGGAACTGCCTGCTAGACCGGATCGACGGCATCGAATACGCCGACGGCAACCAGTTCCTACACCAGCCGGGCATCATGCTCGGAACCGTGGAGCTGCACCTGAAGTTCACCAAAGCCGGCTAGCAGGTGCAGCCCGTGGGCTCAGGCCGCCACGTACTCCAGCAACGTCTGGTGGAAGCGGCGGATACGCGCCTCCTGGTAGTTGCCTAGCGTTTCGCCTTCCTTGAAGGACGCATTGATCCCCGCCCACTGCCGGTGAAAGTTCTCGGTATCTTCATCCAACACCTGGCCCAGAAAGAAACCGTCTACGGTGGTGTAGGAGGTGTCCATGTCCAGGTAGGTGACCGGCGCCGGCGGCGGCCGTTCGCCGGATTCCGGTACGGGCCGCATGATGAGGATCTCGTGCAGGCAGCGGTCCTGGCCCAGTGGCCTGAATCGATACACCAGCGGGATCTGGATGCCGGGAAAGAAGCACGCGTTCGGAAACAGGTGATACTCGATGGAGTCGAGCAGGATCGCAGCGGGCGTATTCGACAGATCCACACCCAGCGCTGCGCCTTGGGCCGCTCGCAGATTCTCGGCGAGCTGTTCGCGAGCCGACACCCCCGGCGGCAAGTCGTCTGCGTTCTGGCCGAAGCTGGCGAAAATCTCCGCTTCGCTCTGCCCCTCCTGGCCGGTGGGTCCATGAATGAAGCGCGTGACGTTCTTGCCGAAGATATCGTACTGCGCATTAGCCCACCCCGCGCCGCCATCCTTGCGTCTGCCGCGGTGGGTGGCCAGCACGTGATAGGCCTCTAAAAAGGCCTCCATGCACATCTTCCAGTTACCAGGTAGTTCCTTGGCCGTGTGAATGGCCACATAGCGATCCTCCAGCCCCCAGTTCTCGAAGTGCGCGGGCAACACCTCAAGAAATTCGGACAGCGGCCCGGCGCCACGATCGAAGTTCACAAACACGAAACCCGCCCAGGTGTCGCAGGGCAATTCCATCAAGCCGAATTCTTCATCCTTCACGTGCGGAAAGTCCCAGCGGCAGGGGATTTCTTTCAGCCCACCCTGGAGATTCCACGACATGCCATGAAACGGGCAGCGGATGAACTGTTTGCCGCTACCGGAGGAGCCCGCATCGGCAAACTGCATGCCCCGGTGCGGGCACGAGTTGACGAAGGCGCGGATCTTCATGTCGTCGCCGCGCACGACGAACGCGCTGTATGGGCCCACGTCGTAGACGGTGTAATCACCGGCTTTGGGAATGTGTTCCTCCCGGCACGCCCACTGCCAGGTCTTGGACCACATGTGCTTCACTTCTGAGTCGTAGAACTCGTGGCATGTGTAGCGCGAGTAAGGCAGATCCTCATCGCCCAGAAACTCATAGGCCTGAGCGCTCAGCCCGAGGTCGTTGGCGCTGCTCTCACTGCGCAGGGCATCCTGGTGGCTCTTGCCGGGATTACGCGCCTCCCCCGGTGCTAAGGACAAATCACCCGGGTCGTTAATGTCATGGCTCACAGGGTTTTACCTCCGTGGGATTTGAGCAGTACCTGCCATCATCACCCGTTGCGGTCCGACGTTTCAACAACTTCCCGGGCGAACCAATCGCGGCCGAGTAATGCGCGAAAAATGCGCTTGGGCTTAAAATGGCCCGGCAATGGCTCGCTCGAGGACGCGATGGCAAACAACACCGATACCAGCACCCGGTTCGACGCCGTTGTGGTGGGCGCCGGCTAAGGAGCAATCGCAATGACGACGCTGGTGGTCGGGGCAAACGGCAACATAGGAAAAATCTTCTGTCGGCTCGCCGCGGAACGAAAGCTGCCGGTGCGCGCACTCTTGCGCAATCCCGAACAGCAGGCCTACTTCGATTCCATTGGCGTGGAGACGGCGCTCGGCGACCTGGAAGGCGCGTTCGAGGCAAGCATGGAAGACTGCGACCGGGTGGTATTCACGGCCGGATCAGGCGGCAAAACCGGGGGAGACAAGACGCTGCTCGTCGATCTGTATGGCGCGATCCGAGTGATTGAAGCGAGCGAAGCAAGGGGTATCGAGCACATCGTGATGGTGAGCGCGATGGGAGTGGACGATCCGTTGGCAGGCCGCCCCGCCATGCAACATTACTTCGTCGCCAAGAAACTCGCCGACCAGCGCCTTCGTGAAAGCTCGGTTGCGCACACGATCCTGCGTCCGGGCCTGCTCACCGACGAACCAGCCAGCGGTAACGTCCGCACCGACCTCGCAGCCGGGAGCGGCCACTCGATATCCAGAGAAAATGTTGCGCTGTGCATACTCGCCAGCCTCGATCATCTTCAATCGCGGGGCCAGACCATTGACCTTCTCGACGGTGACATGCCCATCGCAACGCTGTTTGAGTAGAAGCGCCAACCCGGGATTTCACAATCCTCTGGCTGAGGGCGACTACCCGTGCCCTCAGGCAGAGCTCGCAAGCCCAGCCTCGGTTTCTTCCCGCTCGCGGGCCTCGATCGCCGCGCGAATCTCCCGCTGCCTTTCTTCGGTGATGGGATAGGTCCACACGATAGCAGCCCCAATCAGGTAGAACAGCGACGGGAAAACGGCGAACAGGAAGCTTACGCCGAACAATTCGTCCGGTCCGTTGGCAGCACCGGCCCCGGGCTCGAAACCAAACAGCGCGAGGCCAAACAGCGCCAGGCTCCCACCGATGGTGCTGGTAGCCTTCTGGGCAAACGACCAGGATGAGAAGAACAAAGCGGCGCGATTCTCACCGCTGTTGAGCGTGTCGAGATCGATCACGTCTGCCTTCATCGAGTTGGGCAGCGTGGCAGAAAAACCACCGCTGGCGAAACCGGTGGCTAGGGTGATGGGCAACATCCACCAGAAATCGCCCTCCCCCAGAAGCATATAGAAGGGGTGCACAAAGGCGAGCGTGAAGAAGGCCGTAAGGTAGGCGCGGTGCTTACCGATCTTTCCAGCCAACCACACCCAGAACGGCACCGCGGCGAAGCTCGACAGGTAGAAAAACGTGAGCATGTAGATGGCTTTGTCTTCCGCACCCAGCACATCGGCGATGAAGAACAGATACAGGGGCGTGGTGATGGCCAGCCCAATGGAGCCAATCATGAACGCCATCACCAGCTGCTTGAACGGGCCGTTCTGCCACATGAGCTTCAGGCCCTTGAGCACCGGCACCGTGGTACGCGAGTAATTTTCAGGCTCCGGGACTTTCCACAGGGCCAAGGCCACGCACACCGGCATGAGAATCAGCATGGTGGTTCCTACCAACTGCAGCACCACGCTACTGCCACCTATGCCAAAGATCAGCAACGCAGCGCCGGGCACCAACTGTGCGATGAGGCTGCCGCTGATGCCGGCCATGGCCCGCCCACCGGTCACGCGGGAACGCTCGTTGTAGTCGGTAGACAGCTCTGCCCCCCAGGCATAGTAGGGAATCAGCATCATCGTGATGGCGATGGACAGGCCCAGGCTCCAGATGCCGTAGTGAACAATACCGGCACCCTCGGGGGGCAGGAACAGCATGTAGATCGAGAGCATCATGATGGGGGTGGCCAGCAACACCCAGGGCTTACGGCGGCCAAAGCGGCTGCGCGTGTGGTCGCTGATGTAGCCCATCAACGGGTCGGTAATCACATCGAAGACGCGCACGGCGATGCCGATGGTCGCCAGCAGCGTGAGCGGCACGCCCATGTCGCTGGTCCAGAAGCGGGGGATGAACACCGCTACGGGAAACAACGACATGGCAATAGGCAGGTCTGCCAAGCTGTAATAGAACAGCGTGGATTTCTTTAAACGATCCAAATTTCCTCTCCGTAAACGCGGGTGGCAGCCACCACGCCCCTGCATCGTGTCCAGTGGGCCCGCGTATCCCGTCGGCTGATATTGGCAGCACTGGCCGCAGATCGCCAATCTGATTCAGCGAATCGCTTGAGTGAGCAGGCTCCTCGCGGCTACCCTAGCCACACTCAGGGGCGCTGCGGGAGGCGACATGGATCGATTGGCAAACAAAATTGCACTGGTAACTGGGGGCGCCTCGGGCCTGGGCAAAGGCATCGCGCAACGCTTTGTGGACGAAGGCGCCACCACCTTCATCACGGATGTTGCCGAGCAAGGGCCCGCGGTGGCTGAGTCCCTGGGCGCGAGCTTTCTAAACCAGGATGTGCGCTCGGAAGACGAGTGGCAACAAGTAATCGCCGAGATCGTTGATCAACATGGGCGGCTTGATGTCGTGGTGAACAATGCGGGCATATTCAGCAGTTGCCCGGTGGATGAAACCCCCCTGGAGGATTGGCAGCGCGTGATGGACGTGAACCTCACGGGCGTATTCCTCGGCTGCAAGTATGCCGTTCGACATATGAAGCAGAATCCCGGCGGGCCATCGGGTTCTATCGTCAACCTATCGTCTGTTGTTGGTCTGCGCGGGCAGCTGGGCGGTTCTGCCTACAGCGCGAGCAAAGGGGGCGTGCGTTTGCTGACCAAAACCGTCGCGCTGGAAAACGCCAAGGTTGGGATTCGCTGCAATTCTATCCACCCGGGAGTAATTGAAACGCCCATATTGGATCCGTTGTTTGCCGCATCCGAAGACCCGGCGGCCATGCGCGCGGGCATCGAGCAGTCGCTGCCCATTGGTTACATGGGAGAACCGGCGCGGGATATTGGCAACACCGCTTTGTTCCTGGCGTCTGACGAGAGCGTTTACATTACCGGGGCAGAGCTGGTGGTCGATGGTGGCATGACCATCGGTCTACCTTAGATTCAGACAGGCACACCGCCACGAAGCGCTAGCGATGCGGCCTGTCGTATGGAAGATGCGTCGAATCAGACCGAACAACGCCTCGCCAGCATCGATGACGCGAGTGCACCTCAGCTGAGATGTACGCCGGCAAGCCTGTGCGGTTAGAGCTGGGAGGTGAACGTCTCCAGCATCGCATTGACCTGGGCCGGGGTTTCCAGCTGGGGAAAGTGCCCCGCACCCACGACACGGGCGAAGGCGGCCTGCGGCGCGAAGCGGCGCGTATGGTCCTCGTCGATCTCGGTGGCCATGAGCCATAGCAGCGGCTGCCGGATATCGCCGGCGATCGTTTCGGAACCATCTGCAATCCGCTGCAAACCGGCCAGCGCAACAGGCACGGGCGTCTGTGCCGCCGCCTCCACCGCGCGCTTAACAATCGAACGCCGGGTCCTGGGATGAAAATAGGTCCTGTAAAATGTACCAATCGCGCGCGCGCCGGACGCACGGATGCTGTCGCTCATCTCTCCCAGGACAGCCCCCAGCGCATGATTGCCCGCGCCGATAGTCACCTGCGGGTTGAGCGGCGTGTCGATCAGCACGGTGCCGCGCACCAGATTCGGATAGCTACGGGTTAGCTCGAGGGCGATGGGGCAGCCGTCCCCACCACTGCCGACAACTACGGCCCTGCGAATGCGTTCGCGCCGCGCGATGGCCGCGATGTCGTCGGCGTGGTCGCGGCCGGTGCCGGGATCTGTAAACACCTGCGAGCGCCCATGACCGCGCCGGTCCATCCGCAGCACACGGTGGGTGCGCGAGAAATGGCGCGCCTGCGCTTCCCAGTGGTGCAGATTGCCACACCAGCCATGGATGAAGATCAGGGCAGGCCGTGAGGCGAGCGCCCTGCCCTCCAGCCTATAGTGAACGAAGCTACCGTCTGGAGCCTGGTGGCGTGGCATGGGCGGTTTCAACCATCAGAGGCGGCGCAGGGTCTGGGCATGGCCCACTATGGCGATCAACTTCCCGCGGGCGGGAACGGACCAGGCCATGGACCATCTTTGCCGTCAGTAACCATGCGCTGCGGCCACAGAAACTGCAGCGTGCTGCGCTTGATCTTCCACTCTCCGTTCACCTTCACGTAATCCTCGTCGTACAGACCGAGCCATATGATCGGGTTGGTGCGCGGGTCTGGCTCGTGCACGGTGTCGATCAGATAAGTACGGCTGACCGCCGTATCGGGCCCGGTCAACTCCACCCACTGGTTGGTGGTGACGTGAAAGCCGCCGTAGCGCACCGCATCGGCACCCTCACGCTCCGCGTTGAAGACCCCTTTGTAATTCGTGCGAATTTCCTCTTTGCCCTTCCACACGCCGTACTCCGGGCCAAACTCGCAGACGGCATCGTCCGCGAAAATCTCCGCCAGCCCGTCGATATCGCCGCTGTCCATGAGCTGCGAGTAGAGCAGCTTGGTTTTCTTGATCTTCTCAACTTCGAGCA
>MDTE01112580.1_pt1 | contig 12267 bp, 12 predicted proteins | sample 811231 | NCBI WGS metagenome assembly MDTE01 (sample SAMN05326651, study PRJNA326480) | marine metagenome | isolation source: seawater | place: Indian Ocean: Red Sea | collected 2010
GATAGACTTGATAATATACTTCAAAGACTTGGATTAGATGATGGTGAAGCAATTGTTCATCCATGGATAAATACTGCACTTGAAAGAGCACAGAAAAAGGTTGAATCCAGAAATTTTGATATCAGAAAAAATCTATTGAAATTTGATAATGTTATGAATGACCAAAGAAAAGTAATATTTGAACAAAGAAAAGAAATATTAAAATCAAATAATATAACTGAAATAATTAATTCCTTTTTAGAAGATATAGTAAAAAATTATTTAGACGAAAAAATTATACTTGAAAGAGAAAATCAGATTGACTCTCTTAAAGCTAAAATAAAGCCTATAGTAGGCCGTTCAATTAATGACGAGGAAATTTCAAACATTATAAAACTAAAGAATGATAGCTTTGAAAAAACAATAAAGGAAAAATTTTATCAATTTAGAAAAAAAAGAATTGATAGCATTGGAGAAGCCACAAACTTAGAGTTGGAAAAAAGAATATTTTTACAAACTGTTGATTTTTTGTGGAGATCACATTTACAATACTTGGAGCATTTAAGACAAGTCGTAGGACTTAGAGGATATGCTCAAAAAGACCCTCTTGAAGAATTTAAAAGAGAAGCATTTAAGCTTTTTGAATCTTTATTAAATAAAATTAAGGTCGATCTTATCACTTTTTTAAATAATTTAGAAATAGTATCTAAGGAAGAAATAGTAACAAAAAATTCCGAGACTGCAAAAAATGATTTTAGAAATAACCCAAATTGCTTGCTAAGAATTAAAAAGGATGAAAAAATACCTAGAAATGAAAAATGCCCCGCAACAGGAAAAAAATATAAGCATTGCTGCGGTTCTCTTTAAGCTAAGATTTAGATTAAAAAAATAATTCCAGCAAATATCAAAATAATGACTATTGCTATTTCTTTTTTAAATTTTAACAAAAAGCTTTTAACGTATTCATAAAAACTTTCTTTTAAAATCCAACCACTTTTTTTAGAAAATAGTGTTATAGTTTTTTGTTTTCCAATAGATAAAAATTTTTCTTTTCGTTGATTTAATATTTCTTCTTTAGAATATTTTTTAAATTCTTCTAAATATTTTTTTAATACTTCTTTCGTTGAAAAAACAACTTCCTCTTTGTTTCGGTTTGCTCCACCTAATGGTTCATTTATTACTTCATCAATAATTTTCATCTTTAAAAGTTCATTAGAAGTTAACTTCATAGCATTTGCTGCTTCTAGTGATTTACTTGGATCTCTCCATAATATAGAGGCGCATCCTTCCGGAGAAATAACTGAATAAATTGCATTTTCTAACATTATAACTTTGTTAGCTGAGGCTAATGCAATCGCTCCTCCTGATCCTCCTTCTCCAATTATAATAGAGATAATTGGAACCTCTAACGACATACAACATTCTATGGAGCTTGCTATTGCTTCAGCTTGTCCTCTTTGTTCTGCTCCAATTCCAGGATATGCGCCTGGAGTATCAACAAATGATATAACTGGAATATTAAATTTATTAGCAAGTTGCATTAATCTAATACACTTTCTATAGCCTTCAGGTCGCATCATTCCGAAATTTCTTTTCAATCTGCTATCAAGATTATCGCCCTTTTCTTGACCCAAAACTAAAACTGATTTGCCTTCAAATTGAGCAAAACCCGCTAAAACAGACTCATCTTCTGAAAAACGCCTGTCGCCAGATAAATTTATAAAACTTGTAAATAAGTTTTCAATAAAAAATTTTGCTTTTGGTCTATCTTCATGTCGTGCAACCTGTGTTTTTTGCCAAGCATTAAGATTTGCATATGAGATTTTTAATTTTTTATCAATTTCATTTTGAATCTTTGCTATTTTGTCTGTTTGTACTTCGGACAAGCCTTCCTTGTTGAAAGGATCTCTTAATTTTTCAAGTTCTTCCTCTAAAACTTTTATATCTCGTTCAAATTCTAAATAATTTTTCATTCTATAAGTTGGATAATACTTGATTTGTTATATATTTAAATAAATATTACTATAATGAATAAAAATATAAAAATTAATGGCAAAATTTTGCCTAGATCTAGTGAAATTTTGACTGATAAAGCTATTGAATTTATCAATGAAATCCACACCCAGTTTAATAAAAAAAGAATAGATTTATTAAATGAGCGAAAAAAAAGGCAAAAATCAATTGATAACGGAACAAAATTAGATTTTTTACCTGAAACCCAAAAAATTAGAGATGGGAAATGGAAAATAAAAAATATACCTAATGATCTTTTAAGAAGACAGGTTGAAATCACAGGTCCCCCAGTTCCAAGAAAAATGTTTATATCTGCACTAAATTCTGGAGCTGATTGTTATATGACAGATTTTGAAGATTCATTAACACCAACATTTAATAATTTAATTCAAGGACAGCTAAATCTGAAAGACGCGGTAAACAAAAAAATAGATTTTAAAGATCAAGAAAGTGGAAAAGAATATAAATTAAATAAAAAAACAGCTGTACTTATTGTGCGGCCTAGAGGTCTGCATCTAGATGAAAAACATTTCAAAATTAATAATGAAAGAGTATCAGGTACTTTTTTTGATTTAGCTCTCGCTTTATTTCATAACGCAAAAAAACTTATTGAAAATGGATCTGGACCATATTTTTACCTACCAAAATTAGAACATTATTTAGAATGCAGATTATTAGATCAAGTAATTACATTCTGTGAAAAAAAATTAGGTTTGGAAATAGGTGCTGTAAAAGTTACAGTTTTAATTGAAACAATCAATGCGGTATTTCAAATGGATGAATTTCTCTGGGAGCTAAAAAACCATATAGTTGGTTTAAATGCTGGTAGATGGGATTATCTTTTTTCATATCAAAAAGTTTATCGAAATACTCAAAAAGTCATACTCCCAGATAGGTCTAAGGTTAACATGTTTGTTCCTTTTATGTCTAATTATAATAAATTGTTGGTTGATACTTGTCATAGAAGAGGAGCTTTCGGTATGGGAGGAATGTCTGCACAAGTAATAGCGAAAGCTAACCCACAAGAAATAAATGAGAAGGCTTTAGCTGGTGTAAAGAAAGATAAAGAACGTGAATTAAAGCAAGGTAATGACGGTGCTTGGGTAGCGCACCCCAGTTTAGTTGAACCCGTAAGAAATATTTTTGAAAAAAATTTTAATGGATCTAATCAGCTAAATAAATTTAATAATGAGAAAATAAACAGAAGAGATTTATTAGATGAACCTAAAACTGAAAATGCAATTACTGAGCAAGGTGTTAGAGAAAATATTAATGAAGGCATTGAATATTTGGCTTTTTGGCTGATTGGAACGGGATGCTGTGTTGTAAATTATTTAATGGCAGATGCTGCGACTTGCGAGGTTAGTAGAGCTCAACTATGGATTTGGTTAAAATATAAAGTAAAATTAAATGATGGAAGAACAATTGACGAAAAATTGATTGATGAATTGATTAAAGAAGAACTTAGTAAAATTACCAAAAAATTTATTGCTTGGAGAGAAAGAACTGGAGACAAAAGTTTAGATAGTGTTTCTTTTGAAAATGCAGCAAAGACATTTAAAAAAATGATTACAAACGAAAATTTCGATGATTTTTTAACTTTACCTCTTTATGAAAAAATTTAAGTTTTAAGAAATAGAAGCTCTATTTTTAAAAGCTGAATGGAGTGTTCCATCATCCAAAAATTCTATCTCACCTCCGACTGGTACACCTTTCGCTAATCTAGTTATTTTTACTTTTGTATCTTTTAAACTGTCTGATATATAATGTGATGTGGTTTCACCCTCAATACTGGCGCTTGTAGCAAGTATAACTTCTTTTATAGAATTTTTTTTTACTCTATTAATTAATGATTCAATCAATAGACCATTTCCTGAATTTTTACCCTCAAAGGAAGGAAGAGTACCTCCCAATATATGATAATGACCTTTATATATGCCGCTGCCTTGAATAACCCACATGTCAGCTATATTTTCAACTACGCATATCTGATCATATTTTTTGCTAGAACAAATACAATTTGAATTTACTGATTTTAAATTGCCACAAATTTTACAACGAATTACATTTTTATAAACTTGAGCTAGTGTATTTGTTAATGGTCTAATTAATTCCTCTCTGTTGTTAATAAGCTTTAATACAATTCTTTTTGCTGATTTTGGACCTAATCCAGGCAATTTTGATATTATTTTAATCAAATCCTCTATTTCTTTAATGTTTTTATCAGTCATTATTTATTAAAATGGCAATTTAAAACCAGGCGGAAGATCAATGCCGCCAGTAACTTTTGAAATTTCCTCTGATGTTTTTTTCTTTAATTTTGATTTTGCATCATTATGAGCAGCAACTATCAAATCTTGAAAAATTTCTTTTGACTCTTTTAACAAAGCATCATCAAATCTAATTGCTTTTAATTCACCGTCCCCATTTAAAATAATCTTAACAGCGTTTCCCCCTGAAATTCCCTCAACTTCAATTTTCTTTATGGCTTCCTGTGTTTCTTTCATTTTTGACTGCATTTTTTTTGCTTGAGTTAGTAAATCAGTAAAATCGGTCATAATTTATTCTTCTGTTTTATCTACGTCTAATAATTCTACATCAGAAAAGATATTTCTAAATTTTTTATAAATATCACTATTTTTTTCTTTTTCAATAATTTCTTTTCTTTTTATAATTCTTTGTTCTGAAAATGATTTTTGTCCAGGTCTCTTTGTTAAAGTTATTACCCATCTATTTCCAGTCCATTCAAGTAATTTACTAGATAAGCTTCTTACAAAATTTTTATCTAAATTTTCATTAAAACTCATATCAATTTTTCCATCGGTAAATTTTATTAAATTTACATTATGTTCTAAATCATATTTTAATTGAATTTCTTTTTTTACCGACGAAAGTTTTATCAAATCTTCAAAAGATGAAACTTTTTCTTTTTCAATATTTTTTTTATTTACAGAAAGTAAATCTGGTTTTGTTTGTGATATGTTTTTTATTTGATTTTTAGGATTTTTTGTAATTTCATTTTCTTCATTTGTAATTTTTCTATTATTCATATTCAAATTTATAGTTGTGTTGTTATTTTCTTCTAGGTTATTAAGATTATTTTTTTTCAATAATTCTATTATATTTTCGTATGTTGGAATATCTTTTAAGTGAACCAATCTTACAACTAACATTTCAATAGATAAAATTGGACTTGAAACAATGGTTAGTTCATCTAACACTTTTAATATAAGTTGCCAAAATACTATTAGAGTCGGCATATCTATATCATCTGAAATTTTTGCAATTATTTCTTTTTCTGACTCTGATATTGATAAGTCGTTATCCACATTTCCTAAATTTTTTTTTTGCTGAATATGGTATATTGTTTCTAAAAGATCGTTTAAAAAATTAGCTGGCTCAAGACCTTCTTCGACCATTTCTTTTAACTGGGCTATAGATTTCTTTTGCTCCCCTTGGAAAATAAATTGTAATAAATTTAATATTTTTGATCTGTCGGCTATTCCTAGCATCCTTTTAATAAAAACTTCATCGATTTCTTTTTCTTCAATATGTTGACTAATAAAAGCTCTATCAAGAAGTGATAAAGAATCTCTAACCGATCCTTCGGATGCTTTTGCAATTGTCAAAAGAGCTTTTTCCGATATTTTTCCTTTTTCAAGTTTTGCAATTTTATCTAAGTTAGCTACTAAATCTTTTATAGGCACTCTATGTAAATCAAATCTTTGACAGCGTGAAATAATGGTTACTGGTATTTTTTTTACCTCAGTAGTTGCAAAAATAAATTTTAAATGAGGAGGAGGCTCCTCCAAAGTTTTTAACAAACCATTGAAGGCTTGTTTGGATAGCATATGAACCTCATCTAAAATTATTACTTTATACTTTGCGCTTGTTGGATTGTATTTGGATGTTTCTATCAACTCTCTTATATCATCTATTCCTGTTCTTGAGGCAGCATCCATTTCTAGAACATCTAGATGTTTTGAATTTTCAATTTCTTTACAATGACAAAATTCTCCGGGGGTACATTTTTCACCTTCAATAAAATTCTTGTTACAGTTTATGCCTTTAGCTATTAAACGAGCAGTAGTGGTCTTACCTGTGCCACGAATACCTGTAAGCAAGTAAGCATTTGGTAACTTGTTGAGTTTAATTGAATTTGTTATGGTTTTAACCATAATGTCTTGACCGATTAGTTCTTTAAAATTTTTTGGTCTATATTTTAAAGCTAAAACTTTGTGTGTGATTTTTTCCATATTAATTTACTTAAGGGGCTGAACGACCTGAAATTTATAGTTAAGTCTGCTCTATTTCTAGCCTGAACTGTTTGTTCTATAAAATCCACCCGACAACCCCAATTCATTATATCAGTATCAAATTATAAACTACAACCTACGTATAGGTTGTTTATTAGCTTTTAAAACGAAATTGATCTGCTTCATAAACCCCTAAAATATCTAATTGTTGAGTATGAAAGCCCAATTCTTCAAGTGCTTTTTGCAGTGAGAGATCTTCTATATGTCTTTCAATTTCTATATAAAATTGAACCTGATCAAAAGTATTTTTTACCGCAAAACTTTCTAACTTACATAAATTAACACTGTTTGTAGCAAAACCACCCAATGCTTTGTAAAGTGCGGCGGGTATGCTTTTAAGTTTAAATATACAACTAGTAATATATTTTTTATCTTTTTTATATTCTGGATGCTTAATATTATTTCCCATTACTAAAAACCTTGTAACATTTCCTACTTCATCTTCAATATTTGATTTTAATATATCTAAATTATAAATTTTAGCAGCAAGTTCCGAGGCGATTGCAGATTCACTTTTTTCTTTTTTTTCAGAAATAAATTTTGCAGATCCCGCTGTATCAGCTGAAACTATAGCTTTTAAATTATTTTCCAAAATTACCTTGCTGCATTGAGAAAGGGCTTGGGAATGACTTCTTACAATTTTAATATCCTCTATTTTTGATCCCTTAATTCCAAGCAAATTATGAGTAACTTTTTGAAAATGCTCTGCGTGAATTTGTAATTTATACTTGGGTAACAAATAATGCATGTCAGCAATTGAGCCTGTAGAACTATTGGTTATAGGAATCACAATCCTATAATCATCATTTTCCTTTGCTAATTTAAAAACTTGGTCAAAAGTTTTGCATGATTTCACTTCAGCACTTGGAAAAATTTCTAAACAAGCCAAGTGAGAATATGCTCCTTTTTCACCTTGGAAAGCTATTTTTATTTTTTTATTCATAAACTTTTCATTTCTTTGCTTACTTTTACTAAATCTTCCTCTGTGTCAACGCTTAATGGAATTGAATCACTTAATCCTACTTTAATTTGCATACTATTTTCCATGGCTCTCATTTGCTCCAGGTTTCTTTCTGTTTCTAATTTTGATCTTGGTAGTTCTACATACCTTGTTAAAGCATCTACTGTAAATATATAACAGCCTAGATGATGGTAAATTTTATCATTTTTTAAAACCTTTTTTGTGCGAAAAAAATCTTTGGCAACCAAAAAATTATCTTCTCTTAATATTTCACTAATATTAACTTTTACAATATTTGGATCAACAATATCACTCTTGTTAATTACCTTTGACGCTAATGTTCCTATATCGCAACTATTATTACTCATATGTTTTACAAGTTTTGAAATAGAATTTGGTTTTATATTAGGCATATCTCCTTGCAGATTAACTATAAAATCTACTTTATTTTTTAGCTCCTTAACATATGCTTCATATATTCGGTCACTGCCCGAGGCGTGATCTGATCTTGTAAGAATTGCTTTTCCACCGTTTTTCTTAACAATCTGAAATATTTCATCATCAGGAGTTGCAACATAGACTTCGCCAACTCTTGATTCTTTGGCACGGTTAAGCACATGAATAATCATTGGTACATTATTTATTTTAGCTAGAGGTTTATTAGGAAATCTTCTAGCTGCTAGACGTGTTGGTATTATTATTGCGGTATTTTTCATAGAATAGGAAATTATGCGTCTAAAAGTCCATTTTAATACTAAAAGTGATGATATAACTTATAATAGAGTTGTACTAAATTTATAATATTTATTAAAATGAATAAAATTGTTGTTTCTGTTGTATTAGCTGTGGTTCTCGTTTTAGGAATTAATAAAATCGCAGATTTTGTATTTTATGTGGAAAAGCCAGAAAAATCTGCATATCAAGTTGCAAGTGTAACTACAGTTTCTAGCTCAACGTCATCGGAAAGTTCTGAAAATTCTGCAGATTCCAGTATTAGTGCTATATTCGCTTCAACAAGTGCAGCAGATGGAGAAAAGGTTTTTAAAAAATGTGCAGCATGCCACAGTATTTCAAAAGGTGGGGGAAATAAAATTGGCCCTGCGCTATGGGGCGTGCTTGGAAGAAAAGCAGGGTCAGTTTCAGATTATAAATATTCTAAAGCGATGGCCGCACATGGAAAAACATGGTCTTTCGATGAAATGAATGGTTTTTTAATAAAACCAAAAGAATGGATTAAGGGAACTAAAATGGCTTTTGCTGGATTAAAAAACGCAAAAGAAAGAGCTGCGGTAATTCTTTATATGAACGAAAAAAGTGACAGTCCTTTACCTCTACAATAAATTTTATTTGAGACACCATTGAATAATACTTTTTTGTACGTGAATTCTATTTAATGAGCCCAACCAAACAGCTGATTGTTTTCCATCGATAATTTCGTTGGTTACTTCTTCTCCTCTATTTGCAGGTAAGCAATGCATAAAGATTGCATCTGATTTAGCTGCTTTCATAATTTTTTTATTTACTTGATAGGGTTTAAGTAGTTTTTTCTTTTTTTTTTTATTTCCTTGATCTCCCATTGAAATCCATTTATCTGTCATTACACAATCAGCTAGACTAGCTGCTTCCAAAGGGTTTTTTGTTATAAGAATTTTTGCATTATTCTTGTTTGCCCATTTAATAATTTTTTTTTCTGGTTCTAATTGTTTTGGACAAGCTATTGCTAGTTCAAAATTAAACTTCACTGCTGCTTCAATTAAAGAATATAAAACATTATTACCATCCCCAAGCCAGGCGACTTTCTTATTTGTAATTGAGCCTTTAAGTTCTTCAAAGGTCATAATATCAGACATGATTTGACAAGGATGGCTAAGATTCGTCAAGCCATTAACTATGGGAATATCTAAATATTCAGAAAATTTTAGAAAATGTTTATGCTTATGAGTTCTCATCATAACTATATCGCCATATTTGGACAAAACCTTTGCTGTATCATGAATACTTTCATTTTCGCTTCCATAATGGCTTTCTTTTGGGTTTAAAACCAATACTTGGCCACCTAATTGTTTCATTGCTAGTTCAAATGATAATCTTGTTCTTGTGGATGGTTTTTCAAAAATCATGATTAATATTTTATCTACTAAAGGTTTATTTGGATTTATAGCTGATTTTTTTAATTTATATCTTTTTTCTTTTTCCTGTTTAGCTTGATCTATAATTTCTCTTAAATCTCTTTTATCTATATCAGCTATATTTATAAAGTTATTCATGTTTAGCTAAATTCTTCACAAGCTTTTTCAATTTTTATGATAGCTTCATCTAGTTCGCTATTGTTTACGATTAGCGGAGGGAAAAGCCTTATTACGTTTTCCTCTGCTTTGATCGCGAGCATTTTATGTTTCATAAGTTTTTGAATAAATTGAGCATTATCTATCTGCATTTTTAGTCCTTTAATTAAACCTATACCTCTCACTTCTCCTATGATTTTAGGAAATTTATCTTTAATTTTATTTAAACCTTGGTCAAAATATTTTCCTTTTTTCTCAACATTGCTTAAGAAATCTTTTTCTAAAATAATATCGAGTACTGCATTTCCTACGGACATAGCTAATGGATTGCCTCCAAAAGTACTTCCATGTGTACCTGGTGTCATGCCTTCAGATACTTTTTTTGTAACTAGGCATGCTCCTAATGGAAAGCCTCCTCCAATTCCTTTTGCAATTGGTACAATATCTGGAATAATACCTGATTTCTCAAATGCAAAAAATTTGCCTGTTCTATAGGCGCATTGTACTTCGTCTAAAATTAATAGCAGGCCTTGTTCATCGCATATCTTTCTTAAACCTTGAATACAAAATTCAGGCACAACCTTAATTCCTCCTTCGCCCATAATTGTTTCTACCATAATTGCAGCTGTATTTTTATTTATTGCTTTTTTTATCGCTTCATGGTCTGCAAAAGGAACTTGATCAAAACCATCCACTTTTGGACCAAAACCCTCTGTGTGTTTAACGTTATTTGCTGCAAATAATGCTGCTAATGTCCTTCCGTGAAATGCTCCTTTAAAAGTTATAATTCTATTTTTTTCAGGTTTTCCAATTTTATGAAAATATTTTCTAGCAATTTTAATACTTGCCTCGGTTGCCTCCGTTCCAGAATTTTGAAAACAAACAAAATCAGCGAAGGTATTGTCGGTTAATCTTTTTGCTAATTTTTCTTGCTCGGGAATTACAAAAGCATTGGACACATGCCACAATTTTTTAGATTGTTCATTAATTTTTTTAACCAAATGAGGATGGCAATGCCCTAAAATATTGGTTGCTATTCCCTGAACAAAATCGAGATATTTCTCACCATTTTCTGCTATTAAATAAGTGCCTATACCCTCTTTAAAAGAAATAGGTTTCCTCGCGTATGTACCAAGCACAGAACTCATAAGCTAATTAAGATTTTATTTTATAACCTTTTTTAAATAAAATATAAGCCACAAACCAGATAATACAACTTAATATAAGTAGGTAAAAAAGGCCAAATTTTAAAGATCCATCAGCTGTTCCTAAAAAACCATACCTGAAACCATCGATTATGTAAAAAAAAGGATTTATTTCGCTTATATTTTTTAGAACATTAGGCAATCTATCAATCGAATAAAAAGTACCAGATAAAAAAGAAAGAGGTACTATAATAAAGTTGGTGGCTGAAGCCATGTGATCAAATTTTTCAGCCCACAAACCAATGATTATGCCAATTGAACTCAAAATAAAGGCTCCTAAAAAAGTGTATAAAAAAATATAGAAAAAACTATAAAAATTTAAATCAATTAAAAAATAAAAAACAGCAATAGAAACAATTGCTATCATAATGCTTCTTGTGCAGGCTGCTAAATTTATAGCTAAAGTAATTTCGCCTGCTGTCATAGGAGCATACAAGATATCAACAATATTTCCTTGAATTTTTCCTATCATAATTGAGGAGGACGAGTGAGAAAAACCTTGCTGTATAACCTGCATCGCTATAAGTCCGGGTGCAAGAAAGCTCATAAAAGGATATCCAAGAACATCGCCTCTCTCATTGCCAATAGCAACCGAAAGTACAAGCAAAAATAGAAGTGAAGTAACTAATGGTGATATGACTGTTTGAATGATTACAATTAAAAACCTTAATGTTTCTTTCTTGTAAAGGGTCCAAAATCCAATCCAATTTACATATCCAAACTTTTTTTCATAGATTTTGTACTTATTTTTAATGTCGGACATATAAAAACTTATACATTAAAAGATTGTGCATACATCTATATAGATCCTAAATTAACCACTTGTTATGCAAAAAATATCCACATGGGGTATGTTTTTTTATTGCAAATACAATATATAGTAGCTTTAATAAACATTATAAAAAATGAGTTGGACACCTGAAAGAGAAGAAAAATTGAAGGCCTTATGGAAAAAAGGCCACTCAGCAAGCCAAATCGCTTCAATGCTAGGTGACACAACGAGAAATGCAGTAATTGGCAAAGCTCATAGATTAAACCTAGAGGCGCGAGCTACATCTAAAAAAATTCCACCAAAATTAAGATCGGAAGGTTCTGAAAATAATAGTAAATCAGAAGCTAGGCCACAAAAGCTTGGAAGAAAAGCTAGATTTAAAGCTTTGCTATTAGACAAAAATTTTGAACAAGAAAATCCAAAAAAACTTGAAGAATTAAATGATCAAACTTGTAGATGGCCTATTGGACACCCTTATGAGGAAAAATTTTATTTTTGCGGAAGAAAACCCATGGAAAAGTTTCCATATTGTAAATTACACGTTCTTTACGCTTTCCAGCCTAAAAATGCTAAAGAAGAAGATCAGATTACTGAGGAAGATATTCCTAAATTTATCGAGAAAAAAATTAAATCAGCTTAACGGTGTTTTTTCTTTAAATCCCTCTTAAGATCTTCATGGTCCCCCACAACCGTATGATATCTGCTTTTAGTAACGTATTTTTCTAAAAACGGCACA
>MDTE01157957.1_pt1 | contig 12267 bp, 16 predicted proteins | sample 811231 | NCBI WGS metagenome assembly MDTE01 (sample SAMN05326651, study PRJNA326480) | marine metagenome | isolation source: seawater | place: Indian Ocean: Red Sea | collected 2010
AGCAGCTCGATGATCTGGTGCCCTTCTCCGCCCCTGACTACGTCGACGCCCTGTTCGAGCCGGTCTGGTGATGACCCACCAACACTGGATGGCCCGCGCGCTCGAGCTCGCCGCGCGCGGGCGTGGCGCGACCACGCCCAATCCGATGGTCGGCGCGGTGGTCGTCCTCGATGGCGTCGTCGTCGGGGAGGGCTTTCACGCCCGGGCGGGAGACCGACACGCGGAGGTCGTCGCGCTCGATGCCGCCGGGTCGGCGGCCCGCGGAGCGACGCTGTATTGCACGCTCGAGCCGTGCGCGCACACCGGACGGACTCCGCCGTGCGCCCGCCGGATCGTGGCCGAAGGACTGGCGCGGGTCGTCGTCGCGGCGGAGGATCCAGACCCCCGGGTCGATGGCGCCGGCTTTGCCATCCTGCGCGAGCATGGGATCGACGTGGTCACCGACGTGCTGCGGGCGCCGGCCCGACGGCTCAACGAGGCGTTCTTCAGCGTCAAGGAGCGAGGTCGCCCGTTCGTGACCCTCAAGGCCGCGGTGAGCCGGGATGGGCGGATCGCGGCCGCGCCCGGCGTCCGGACCGCGCTGACGGCTGACGTCGCCCAGCGGCATGCGCACCAGACACGGGCCGAGGTCGACGCGATCGCGGTGGGCTCGGAGACGATTCTCGTCGATGACCCGGTCTTGACCGCCCGCGGCGAGGTGAGCCGGGTCCGGCCGCTCGTCCGAGTGGTGTTCGATACCCGATTGCGCACGCCCCCGACCGCGCAGATTCTGCGAACCCTCGACCATGGCCCCGTCGTCATCGTGTCGACCGACGTCGCCTGCGGTCAGGCCCCCGAACGGGTCGCGGCGCTCGAGCGTGCCGGGGCGAGGCTGGAGCGATTGGGAACCCGCGACCCGGGCGAGGCGATGCGTCGACTGGTCCCGCTCGACGTCGGCTCGGTGCTCCTGGAAGGGGGCGCGCTGATGTATCGTGCCTGCTGGCGGGCCGGGCTCGTCGATCGGCTACGCCTGTATGTGGCGCCGCGCATCCTGGGCGAGGATGGGGTGCCATGGTGGCCCGCCCCATGGTCGAGGATGGCATCTTTGAGCTGGCGCTCGGTGGCCCTTGGCCCCGACGTGCTGATGGAGAGCGATGTTCAACGGCTTGATTGAAACCGTCGGTGAGGTGGTCGCCCTCGACGAGATTCCCGAGGGGTGGCGGCTGTCAGTGAGCACGAGCCTGGCGCCGGAGCTGGGGCTGGGTGAGAGCGTGGCCGTCAACGGCGTCTGTCTGACGGTGGTCGACACCGGCGAAGACAGGTTCGATGCGGAGGTCTCTCCGGAGACGGTCCGGGTCACCAGTATCGGCCGGTTGTCGGTGGGGGGAATCGTCAACCTGGAGCGGTCGATGCGTGCCGACACCCGGGTGGGCGGTCACTTCGTGCAGGGGCATGTCGATGCGACCGGCACGGTCGAGGACATCCAGCACGAGGCAGACTTCCACCGGATCGTCATCGGCTTCCCGCCGTCGCTGGCGGCGCTGTTCGTGCTCAAGGGATCGATCGCGGTGGATGGCATCAGTCTGACCGTGGCCTCACTCGAGCGGTCGCGATTCGAGGTCCAGATCATTCCCTTTACGTGGTCGCACACGAATCTGAGCCGGAGCCGGGTGGGCGATACCGTGAATCTGGAGTGCGATATCATCGGAAAGTACGTCCTTCGCGCGCTCGAGATCGGGGAATTCCAGCTTCCGGAGCGCGCCACATCCAGCGAAGACCAGCATGGCTGAGAAGACCACACCCAAACGCACCCGAACCAAGAAGCGCTCGCTGAAGCTTGCCCCATCGAACCGGGCGAGCGGATTCGCGCCGGTCGAAGAGGCCATTGAGGCCATCCGTGAGGGCAAGATGGTGATCGTGGTCGACGACGAGGACCGCGAGAACGAGGGAGACCTGACGGTTGCGGCCGAGATGGTGACCCCCGAGATCATCAACTTCATGGCGAAGTATGGCCGCGGGCTCATCTGTCTGCCGATGGCCGCGGAGCGACTCGACGAGCTGGACATCCCGCTCCAGGTCGAGCGGAACACGTCGAAGTTCGACACCGCGTTTTGTGTCTCCATCGAGGCGAAGGAGCAGACCACGACGGGCATCTCGGCCGCCGACCGGGCGGTGACCGCGCGGGTGGCGGCCGACCCGTCGTCGACCGCCGCGCACCTGGCACGTCCGGGCCACATGTTTCCGCTGCGGGCCCGTGAGGGGGGCGTGCTGGTTCGGGCCGGTCAGACCGAGGCCGCCGTCGATCTGGCCCGTATCGCCGGGCTGCAGCCGGCTGGCGTGATCTGCGAGATCATGAACGAGGACGGCACCATGGCCAGGGTGCCCGAGCTGCGTCGCTTCGCCCGGAAGCACAAGCTGGCCATGATCACGATCGCCGATCTGATCAAGTACCGGATGAGTCACGAGCGCCTCGTCCGTCGCGCGGCCGCGTCGAAGCTGCCGACCGAGCACGGCGAGTTCGAGTTGGTGGCGTTCGAGAGTGTCGTCACCGGCGAGACCCATCTGGCGCTGGTCAAGGGCGATGTCGGTGACGGTGACGACGTCCTCGTCCGCGTGCACTCCCGCTGTCTGACCGGGGAGGTGTTCCACTCCGAACGCTGCGATTGTGGCCCCCAGCTCCATACGGCCATGGCCCGTATCGCCGAAGAGGAGCGAGGAGTGCTCCTGTATCTCAACCAGGAGGGGCGCGGCATCGGGCTCACGAACAAGATCCGGGCCTATCACCTCCAGGATCAGGGCTTGGACACGGTCGAGGCCAACGAGCGCCTCGGGTTCAAGCCGGATCAGCGCGACTACGGGATCGGGGCGCAGATTCTGAGCGACCTCGGGGTGCGCAGCATGCGGCTGTTGACCAACAATCCTCGGAAGTTCGTCGGTCTCGAGGGCTACGGGCTGTCGGTGTCAGCCACCCTGGCGCTCGAGGTGCCGACGACGGATCTGGCCCGCTCCTACCTGCGGACGAAGAAGACGAAGCTCGGCCACACGTTGAAGTCGGTCTGAGGCTCCCGCCCGTTTGACAGTCCTTCGCGACGCCCGTTACCATAAACGGTTGCATTTGCACCGCTTAGGCTAGGAAATGTTCACCTCACTCAGCGAGCGTCTGCAGACGGTTTTCGCGTCCGTCCGACGTGAGTCTCGTCTCACCCCCGAGGCGGTCGAGACGGCGCTGCGTGAGATCCGGATGGCCCTGCTGGAGGCCGACGTCAACTTCAAGGTCGTCAAGGCCTTCGTCGATCGCGTGCGGGATCGCGCCGTCGATCGGGAGGTGCTCGAGAGTCTCACCCCGACGCAGCAGGTCGTGGCCATCGTGCGGGACGAGCTGCGAGCGCTGCTCGGCGACGGACCGGCCGGTCTGTCGACGAGTCAGCAGCGGCCCCAGGTGGTGATGCTGCTCGGTCTCCAGGGAGCCGGCAAGACGACAACGACGGTCAAGCTGGCCCACTGGTTGAAGCAGCAGGGGCGGCACCCGATCGTCGTCTCGACCGACGTCCGACGGCCCGCCGCCATCGAACAGCTGAGTGTCCTGGCCACCGACGCCGGCGTCCGCGTGCATGAGCCGGAGGACGGCACCGCCGTGGTGGCTCGCGCCGAGGGAGCGGTCACGACGGGGCGCGAGATGGGATTCGACGTCGTCCTGGTCGATACGGCGGGGCGACTGCACATCGATGACGAGCTGATGGGCGAGCTCGAGGCGCTCAAGGCCTCACTCACTCCGTCGGACCTGCTGTATGTCGCCGATGCGATGACCGGGCAGGACGCCATCAAGAGCGCGGGTGAGTTCAACCGCCGACTCGGGATCTCGGGTGTCGTGCTCTCCAAGATGGACGGCGACGCCCGGGGCGGCGCCGCGCTCTCGGTGGTGTCGGTCGTCGGCGTGCCCGTGACCTTCATCGGTGATGGCGAACGCCTGGAGGACCTGCAGCCCTTCCACCCCGATCGACTGGTCTCGCGGATGCTCGGAATGGGCGACGTGCTGTCGCTCGTGGAAAAGGCGGAGCAGGCGGTCAGCCAGGAGGACGCGGCTCGTCTCGAGCGAAAGATCCGACGCAACGAGTTCACGCTGCAGGACATGCGTGATCAGCTGGCGACGGTGTCGAAGATGGGGCCGCTCGAGAAGCTCACCGAGCTGATTCCGGGCATGAGCCAGGTGGCGTCGCGGATGCCCGACGGAGCAGAGGTCGATCCGAAGGCGCTCAAGCAGACCATGGCCATCATCGACTCGATGACCGCCAAGGAGCGGGCGCGTCATCAGATCATCAACGGCAGCCGGCGGAAACGAATCGCCCGGGGAAGCGGAACCACGGTGCAGGCCGTCAATCGACTGCTCAAGCAGTTCATGGACATGAGAAAGATGCTCCGCACGGTGGGGGGCGGGGCCCGGTCGAGACGAAAGAAGGGCGGTCGCCGCCGGGTGCCGGCGGGAATGCCATTTCCGATGGGATGAGCGCCAGAAGAGTCTGGCCAGCGAGGAGAGAAGCACGGGATGTTGACCATTCGATTGAGTCGGGTCGGAACGACGAAGCGGCCGTTCTATCGCGTCGTCGTCTTGGAGTCGAGCGCACCACGTGACGGGCGCTTCAAGGAGCTGCTCGGACACTACGATCCGCGGACGGATCCGGAAGTCCTGGATGTGGACTACGACCGGCTGAGCTACTGGACCGGCAACGGGGCGCAGATGTCCGACACGGTCCGGACCCTGGTCGCGCGTCATCCGAAGCCCGAGGTGACCGAGGCGGACGAGGCGGCGCCGGCGCCGGCGCCAGCGTCCGAGGGTGGGGCTGACGAGGAGCAGGCCGAGGCGACGACATGAGTCGAGCCCGAGACGTGGTGGAGGTCATCGGTCGTGCGCTGGCCGACCAGCCGGACGCCGTGTCGGTGACCGAAGGCGAGGGCCGTGACGGCACCCGGGTCGAGTTGAGCACGACGGGGCAGGACCTCGGTCGGATGATCGGTCGCCAGGGCCGAACGGCCTCGTCGATCCGGGCGCTGGCCGAGCTGGCCGCCGACACCGAAGGTCGTCGAGTGACGGTCGACTTCGTCGATTGAGCGCCGAGGCGGACGGTGGCCGGGTCGCCGAAGGCATGGTCGAGCCGCACGAGTGGGACGAAATGGTGTCGGTCGGACGGATTGCCCGCCCGCACGGAAACCGGGGGCGGGTCATCGTCGACCCCGACTCGGATTTCGTCGAGGAGCGCTTCGCGCCCGGACGGACGGTGTTCCTGCGGCAGGGAACGGACATCCTGGCCTACACCATCGACGATGTGCGATTTCACCGCGAGCGGCCCATTATCGGGCTGGATGGCGTGACGTCGATCTCGATGGCCGAGGCGCTGGCGTCGGCCGAGCTCCGGGTGCCGGCCACAGAGCTGGCGGCGCTTCCGCCTGGACGGTACTACCACCACGAGCTGGTCGGGTGCCTGGTGGAGACGGTCGATGGGGCCCGCGTCGGTCTGGTGCGAGACATCGAGGGGAGCGAGGGCGCCGACCGGTTGATTGTGGGCCACGACGAGGATGAGGTACAGGTGCCACTCGTCGACGCGATCTGTATCCGGATCGACCTCGAGGCCCGGCGGATCGAGATCGATCCGCCCGAGGGGCTGCTGGATCTGAACCAGACCGGAGCCCAGGGCGCGGAGTGAGCGTGGGAGGAAGCGCTGAGGTTCGACGTCGTCACGATCTTCCCGGAGATGATCCGGGGTCTCGTCCGGGACGGTGTGCTCGGTCGCGCGGTCAGCGCCGGGGTGATCACGGTCGAGGTCCACGACCTGCGCGACTTCACCGAGGACCGGCACCGGACGGTGGACGACATGCCCTACGGAGGCGGACCCGGGATGGTCATGAAGCCGGAGCCGTTCTTCCGGGCCGTCGGAGCGATCCGGCGCACCCACGGCGAGCCCGATGCGGTGATTCTGCTGTCACCGCAGGGGCGCGTCTTCCGGCACGAGGTTGCCAGCGCGCTCAGTCAGCAGCGACATGTCGTGCTGCTCTGTGGACGCTACGAGGGGTTCGACGAGCGGATCCGGACCTCGCTGGCCACCGATGAGCTGTCCATCGGTGACTACGTGCTGAGTGGAGGGGAACTGGCCGCGGGCGTGGTCGTCGACGCCGTCGCGAGGCTCGTCCCGGGGGTCGTGGGCGACCAGGAGTCGGTGGAGCAGGAGTCGTTCGTGGACGGTCTCCTCGACCACCCGCACTACACGCGTCCGCCGCGGATCGAGGGACAGGCGGTGCCCGAGGTGTTGCGCTCGGGGCACCATGCCGAGATCCAGCGATGGCGCCGGCGGGAGTCGCTGAAGCGCACCATGGAGCGCCGGCCGGATCTGCTGGACCGGGCGACGCTGGACCGGGACGAGGCCCGGTGGTTGGAAGCATTGAAGGAGGACCCGCGGGGGTCTTCCGAGCGGGAGCAGTCAGATGAATGCGATTGAAACGATAGAACAGACGCAGGTGCGGGAGCGGCCGGACCTGCGGCCCGGGCTGACGGTCCGGGTGCACGTGAAGATCCGCGAAGGTGAGAAAGAGCGGATCCAGGTGTTCGAGGGGGTGGTCATCGCCATCAAGCGTGGCGGCCCCAGAGGAACCTTCACGGTGCGGAAGGTGTCGTTTGGTCAGGGCGTCGAGCGGATCTTTCCCCTCCATTCCCCGTCGATCGCAAAGATCGAGATTGGCCGCGCGGCGCGGGTCCGTCGTGCAAAGCTGTACTTCCTGCGCAAGCTGCGCGGACGCGCGGCGCGGCTGCGTGAGAAGCGGCGTCCGTCGGCACAGTAGGACCCGCGTCGACCCGGGGCGATGGCCCGACGACGCGCGCCGAGTGGCCGGCCGTCCGCCCGACGAGCCCTCGAGAACGAGTTGCGCCGGATCGGCTTCGCTCGGATCGCGGGCGTCGACGAAGTCGGACGCGGATGTCTCGCCGGTCCGGTCGTTGCCGCGGCCGTCGTCCTGCCACCGAACGATCGCCTCCGGGGACTCCGCGATTCGAAGCTGCTCACTCCCGCGATGCGGGACCGGCTGCACGATCAGATCCTCGATCGCTGTCTCGCCTGGTCGGTCGGGGTTCGGGAGCCCGCCGACATCGATCGCCTCAATATCCATCACGCGTCGCTGGCGGCGATGCGCGACGCGGTCACGGCGCTCCGACCGCTTCCCGATTTCGCCCTGGTCGACGCCTTCCGCATTCCAACGCTATTCATTCCCCAGCGCGGCGTGGTTGGCGGCGATCGGCGCTGTGTGGCGATTGCGGCCGCTTCGGTCGTCGCGAAGGTCGTCCGGGACCGCCGGATGCAGGAGCTCCACGAGCAGGATCCGCGGTACGGGTTCGACCGGCACAAGGGCTACGCCACGGCGGATCACCTGGCCGCGATGGCCCGGCACGGCTACTCACCCGTGCACCGTCGCACGTTCAGGCCCCCTTCCTTGTTTGATACGATCGACTGATCTCAGGCTCAGTGGTATGTGGCTCGGGTGAGCCGCAGCGGGGGAGGGGTGGCGGCGGTGGCGGGCGAACGGCCGGAGCGAGGCGACCGCGAGCCCCCAGCCGATCTCGAGGCCGTGTTCGCCGACCTCCGACAGGAGGCTGCCGGCGCCCGAGGCGACTCGGAGGTTGGCGCACGTCATCTCCGTCTTGGTGAGTTCTGTCTGCAGGCCGGCCGGACAGATCTGGCTCGGCGGGCACTCACGGTTGCCGCCGGGATCGCGCCGTATCGTTTTGACGCGGCCCGGCAGCTGGCCGAGCTGGCCGAGGCGAGCGGGGAGACCGAGGCCGCCATCGGCTGGTACGAACAGGCCGCCGACGCTGCCGCGCCGTCGACCGAGGCGGGGCATCGCGTGCTCTACGCCCTGGCTGGGGTGCTGGAGCAGGCCGGTCTGTCCGCGCGCGCCCTGGCGGTGCTCCTCGAATTGCAGGGGGTGGCCGGGTCGTCGTACGAAGACAGCGCGGCGCGGGTCGCGCGGTTGTCCGGGCAGCTGGAGGGAGGCTGAGATTCGTCGCCTGGGTCGGACGCTGCTCATCGTGTACTTCCTCGAAACCGGACTGGTACTGGTCGTGGCCCCCTGGTCGGTATTCTGGGAGCGGAACCTGCTGGTGGAGTGGCTTCCTCATGCCGGCGCGGTCACGCTGTGGCCTTCGATCCGGGGCGCCGTCAGCGGACTCGGGCTGATCAACCTGGCGGCCGGGCTCGCCGAGATCGTCGCCGTGGTCGGCGGGTGGCTTCAGCGGCGGCGCACAGCGGTGTCGGCGGACCGGTCCGGGCTGCACTCGGCGGTCTCGTCCCAGAAAGACGAGCCTTCCCCATGGGCGCAGGACTAGAGGGCCGTCGGCCGCTCATCATGGCGGTCACGGGGCGCCGGGAGCGATCCCCGGCCGATGTCGACGTGGTCGTGGCCCAGATCGAGGCCGTGGCGGCGGCTGGCGTCGATCTTGTGCAGATCCGCGAGCCCGGCCTGCCGGATCGCCACCTCTACGAGGTCGTGGCGCGGTCGGTGCCGAGGCTCGACGGTGGTTCCACCCGGATCGTGGTCAACGACCGACTCGATATCGCCCTGGCCATCGGTGGCGTCGGGGTCCATCTGCGGTCGAGATCGGCCCCTGGCGCCGAGGTTCGCCGCTGGCTCGGTCCCGCGATGCCGCTGGGCCGCTCGGTGCACTCCCTGGCCGAGGCCCGGGCGGCCGCCGCCGGCGGCGGCCTGGACTACCTGGTGTGGGGCACGGTCTTTCCGTCCGCCTCGAAGCCTGGACGGCCCGCATGCGGGCCGGAAGCGATCGGCCGGGCTCGCGACGAGATCTCGCTGCCGATCCTGGCGATCGGAGGGCTAACGGTCGATAACTCCAGGGAGGTGTTTCGTGAAGGCGCGGCCGGGGTGGCCGCGATCGGGTTGTTTGGCGGGGTCCAGGAGCCGGCGCGGCTCAGCCGTGTCGTCAGCGAGCTCCGTCAACGATACGTAGAGAGCCATGTCCAGCGAGGCTGAAACGCCGTCACCCCGTCTCCATCTGGCTCCGACCGAGGATCACGGTCAGAGCGACGTCGGAGCCCGTCTGCGTGCGGCCCGCGAGGCCAAGCAGATCACGCTCCGCGAGATCGCCACGACGACGAAGATCTCGGTCAGCGCGCTCGAAGCGCTGGAGGAGAACGACGCGGCGCGGCTGCCCGGAGGGATCTTCACCCGGGCCTTCGTCAAGGCCTACGCGAGCGAGGTCGGCCTCGATCCGGAAGAGACGATGCGCGACTTCATCGCGCAGGTGCCGCCGGAGATCTCCGCGGAGTCGTCCCGGCCAGATCCTCGGGCCCATGAACACGACGAGTTCCAGAGCCAGCAGCGCATGGCCGGCACCGTGCTGACGCTGCTGGTGGTGGGCCTGCCGCTGGCTGGTCTGCTGCTGTATCTGGGCACCCGCGATACCGCGGTCGAGGAGGAGACGCCGGCCGCGGTGGTGGAGACTGTCGAGGCTGACCCGGCGCCGCCGCCGCCGGCCCCACAGCCGACGCCGCTCGAATCAGAACCCATCGTTGGCTCCGAGCCGACCGCACCGGTCGACGCCGTCGATGGCCCGCTGTCCCTGGTCCTTCAGCCGACCGACGATTGCTGGGTGTCGCTGACCATCGATGGGGACCTCGTGTTCTCCCGGGTCATGCGGAGAGGTGAGCGCGAGTCGTATCAGGCGAGCGACGAGATCGTGCTGAACATCGGCAATGCCGGCGCGTTCGAGTTCGCGATCAACCAGCTGCCAGGGCGTTCACTCGGTGAGCCGGGCGAGGTCGTGACCGCGCGTATCACCCACCAGAACTTCGGGAGCTATCTCGCTCCCTAGTCCGGTCCCGCCAGAGAGTCCGTGTCCACGCCGCTCCTCACGCTGTTTCGTCGGGGCGACATCCCCCTGGATGTCCGGCTTCTCGGCGCCGAGGGGGGCCTGGTCTGGGAGGCGGCCGAGCAACTGGACCTGCTGGTGTTCCTGCTGAACGACAGCGCGCCCGAGGTGGCGGCTCGAGCGGAGCGCACGCTCGAACGGATTCCACGCGAGATCCTGGCCGGCGTCATCGCGCGTCCGGATGTGACGGCCGAGACCCGCACCGCGCTCGAAGCGCGCGGCATCGCGCCGGCGGCGGTGCCGACCGACGACGACGCGACCGCCGTGCAGGGCGCGCCCAAGGATGGACCCGACCTGAGTGAGTCCCGACCGCAGGTGCTCGCCCAGATGCCGGTCATCGACCGCATCAAGATCGCCCTGCGCGGGTCGCGCGAACAGCGCACCGTGCTCATCCGGGATCCCAACAAGGTCGTCTCGGTCGCCGTGCTCGGCAGTCCCAAGCTGAACGTGACCGAGATCGAAACCTACGCGCGGATGACCAGCGTGCAGGAAGAGGTGCTACGCGTGATCGGGACGAGCCGCCACTGGATCAAGCACTACCCGGTGACCTCGGCCCTGGTGGCGAATCCCAAGACCCCGATCGCGATCGCGATGCCGATGGTGACCCGTCTGAACGAACGGGACCTGAAGCTGATCACCCGCGACCGCAACATCTCGGATGGGGTGCGCGCCGCCGCCAGGAAGTTCCTGCTCACGGGCCAGGCCCGCCGTCGTTAGGCTGTTCGCGGCGAACAGCGGCTCGAGTGCGCTTCAGGACTTGCGCTTGTTCTTGGGACGGGGCTTACCGCTCCGCTTCGTTCTCGGGGCACCGGAAGCGGTCGTCGCTGATGTCTTCGTTGCCGACGCGGTCTTCTTCTTCCGAGCCGCCGCCCGCCTGGCCAGGATCCACTCAGAGCGCATCTGGGACAGTCCGTCCATGAACACCGCGACCTGAGCGCGTTCGGCCTCGCCGTCGAGCCCCTTCAGCAGGGTGATCGCCTTCTTCAGATCCCGTTCGATCGTGGCCGGCGTCGTCTCGTGATACATCCGTTCGAGCTCGGCCCGTACCGCGGCCACACTGGTCATGAGGTGCTCCTGGGTTGATGACGACGGAGTGAGGCCTGCAGCGCCTCGAGCGGCTTGGTGTTGAGGACGTCGTCCGGTTCGAGCCAGGCGCGACGGCCCACCGTGACCCCCCAGCGCAGCATCTGGAACGCCTCGGGCGCGTGCGCGTCACTCGAGATGACCAGCTTCACGCCCCGATCCCTGGCGAGGCGGGCATGGCTGTCGGAGAGGTCGAGTCGATGGGGCTGACTGTTGATCTCGAGCGCGACGCCGTGGCTGGCGGCCGCCTCGATGACCGATTCGACATCCAGTGAGAGCGGGCGTCGCCGAAGCAACAGCCGTCCGGTGGGGTGACCCAGGATGTCGACCACCGGTGATTCGAGCGCCCGGAGGACCCGGTCGGTCATCGCCTGTTCGTCCTGTCCCATGGCCGAGTGCACCGAGGCCACCACGAGATCCAGCTCGGCCAGACAGTCTTCGGCCAGGTCCAGGCGGCCGTCGGCCAGGATGTCGCACTCGATGCCGGCCAGGAGCGTGATGCCGTCGAGCGTGTCGCTCAGCGCTCGGATCCGGGCGGCATGACGCAGCGCGCGGGTCTCGTCGAGGCCGTTGGCCATCGCCAGCGCCTGGCTGTGGTCGGTGATGGCGAGATACTCGAGACCGGCGTCCCTGGCGGCGTGCGCCATCGACTCGATGCTGGCCTTGCCGTCGCTGGCGTCGGTATGGCAGTGGAGGTCACCACGCAGCTGGTGCCGTTCGACGAGGGGGGGCAGCGAGCCGGTCGCCGCGGCCGAGACTTCACCCCGCTGTTCCCTGAGCTCGGGCGGAACGAAGTCGAGGTCGAGCGCCGCGTAGATGCCCTCTTCGGTGTCGCCGGCGACGCGGGTCTCGTCGTCGGTCCGGAACACGCCGTACTCGTTCAGCTTCAGCCCGCGCTGCAGGGCCCGATCCCGCAACGCGATGTTGTGGGCCTTCGAGCCCGTGAAGTACTGGGCCGCCGCTCCGGCGCTGTCCGGGGCGACGAGCCGGAGGTCGACCTGCAGGTCGTCGACGAGACGGATGCTGGCCCGGGTCGGGCCTCGACCGAGCACCTGGCTCACGCCGGGTCCGGACGTGAAGCGGTCCATCAGCCCGTCGTCGGCGCCGACGGCCAGCAGATCGATGTCGCCGCAGGTGTCGCGGCCGCGACGCAGGCTCCCCACCGCCGAGATCTCCAGATCGGCACGGTCTTCATGCAGGTAGGCGATCATCTGCTCGGCGGCCGCGTGTGCCCGGTGAAGCAGGTGGCGGCCCACACGGCTCCGGTGGTCGGAGACCGCTTC
>MDTE01197431.1_pt1 | contig 12267 bp, 11 predicted proteins | sample 811231 | NCBI WGS metagenome assembly MDTE01 (sample SAMN05326651, study PRJNA326480) | marine metagenome | isolation source: seawater | place: Indian Ocean: Red Sea | collected 2010
AAAATTTTCTTTTTCATTTAAATAAAATGTTTTTTTTGAATATATACGCCAGCTTTGATTTTTTTCTTTGAGATCTTTCCAATCAAATTGTCATAATCTTTAGCGAGAAATTCTCCTTTACCTGGCCTTTTCACCCAGGTATTTAATTTGCTCAATCTTTCTCCAGGAAGTATATCTTTTATAGAAACAACTGATGCAAAAGCAAAATCAATTGTTTTTTTTTCTTCTTTTAAGGGTTTCTTATCATCACGTTCAATTGCTAAAGAAATGGTTTTACTGGCTTGAATTAATTGTTTGAGTTCATTGGGTGACATGGAGCAACTAATATCTGGACCTTTGGTTTTTTTTTTATCAATAAAATGTCTTTCGATAATTTTTGCACCTAACGCCATAGCCGCATAGCTAGTGTAATTAGAGGTCGTATGATCTGAAAGTCCAACTAGTGAATCAGGAAAAAGAATTTTTAATTTTTTAATACAACCTAATCGAGTTAATTCTGGTTTCGTTGGATATATATTTGTACAGTGCATTAAAGCATAGGGAATACTGTATTTTTTCAAAATTTTAACAGATGGTTTTATAGTTTTGTAGGAATTCATGCCGGTGCTGAGTATTACCGGTTTTTTAAATTTTGCTATGTGTTTAATTAATGGATAGTTATTGCATTCCCCTGAACCAATTTTAAATGCAGGGATATTAAATTTTTGTAATCTATTAGCGGCTTTTCTAGAAAAAGGAGTGCTAATAAAAATAGCATTAAGTTTTTTTATGTGATTCATTAATTTTTTTTCATCATCTTCGTTTAATGCAGACTTTGATATTATTTCATAAATTGATTTGTTAGAATTTCCAGGAATAATTTTTTTCGCAGCGTCGATCATCTCATCTTCAACTATATGTGTTTGATGTTTAATAACTTCAGCGCCGGCATTAATAGCTGATTCAGAAATTGCGATCGCCCTATCTAAAGAGCCATTGTGGTTAATGCCTAGTTCTGCGATTATTAAAGTTGGTTCTTTATCACCAACAGATCTTTTTCCTATTTTAAATTTAACTTTCATTTTGATTATTTTTTTTATAAACAAGCAAACTAAGACCTGAGCAATCTTTGTGATAAATCAAATCCATTTTATTTTTTTTAAATTCATATCTCCAAAATCTTGGGTAGGCATGTCCGTTTTCTTGTATTAAAAAAATTACATAATTTTTAGTAACTCTACATACTTCGTTTACTATTGGAAAAGTTGGTTGTATTAATTCAACCGTAGCACCGTGCGTATAGATTAGATCAAAAAAATTATCTTTTGTGTTTATCAAATAGGATTCTGCGCTTTTATAAGAAATGTTGGCTGAATTTAAATTTTTATAAATAGTTTTCATTTTTTGTATTGCTAGTTTATTTATATCCACTCCATATAAATTAGAATAACCAATTTTATTTAGAGCATTCAAATGCCTTCCAACATTACAGCAAAGATCAAGAATTTTTATTTTTTTATCTTTACTTCTTTTTGTAACCTCGTTCAGTAAAAGTTGAGCATCTTCATTTGGTTCTAAATAATTATTATAACCGTGTTTGTCATTTTCCTCAGCATTACACCAGTATTTATGAGATTCGAAATTTGGTAAAAACCAAAGATATTTTAAAAGAAAATTTTTATATTTATTAAATTTTAAAATTTTATTTTGCTCAATTATATTGCTTTTTTTAATATAATAATTTTTCCAATGAGGTGTAAAAAAAGTATTTTTGATTTTTTTTAATAATATCATAAACTTCATATAAAAAATTTAATGAATAATTTTATTCATAATTTTATTTATTTTTTGATCCAAATTTATTTTATGATTGAAAAGCTTAGATACTCTTGCTCCATATTTTCCAGTAAACAAATAATTTTTGTTTCTTATATAAAATTTTATCTTTTGTTCAAGATTGGACATATTATCTGAAAAAATAGGAAGTTTTAAATATCTATATCTCAAAACATTATAATTTGTGGCTGAAATAAATTTATCATAAATTATAACATTTTTTTTTATTGCCAACATATCATCAACAAAAGAACATGCTCTTATTATTGATAAATCACAATCTCTTCCCAGATGAAAACTTCTATTAAAATTTCTTTTTTTATCTAAAATTATATTTTCTTGTTTAGTAAGTTTATTTTTTATTTCTTTTAATTGTTCAATATTTAAACTTAGATCTTTTGATCTTATAATAAATAAATAAGAAGGGAATTTTTTTGATACTTCTATAATATCTTTGTAGAAAATTAAATTATTATCAATATCGGTTAATATTTTCAAATTCCCACTAGGGGTAGTTTTATAATCGAGCACCAATATCATTTTCTTAAACTTTTTTCTAAATTTTTTATTTTCGTTAGCAAAAGATGAATTTAAAAAAAAATTTTTTCTTATGATTCCAGTATGGTAATAATTATTTACTAAGCTAAATTTTTTTTTTCTGATTGATTTTTCAAAATATTTTGAAGGCACAAAATAATGATCTGCTATTAAATTGCAAGCATTAGTATCGGCGGTAATTGATCTATCCATTGTTGCAAGAATCATTATTTTTTTTGAAGTTAAGGCTAAGCATAAAACTTTATCAAATAAAATATCATTGCCGACTATAGCAAGAGTTACTTTTGGGAATTTTTCTAATTCTTTTTTATAATTTGTAAATTTAGTATAAACATAAAATAGAACCACAAGATTAAAAAAGTCACTCTTGTTAATTATTTTTTTTCTATTTTCAAATAAAAAGCATAGATAAATAAATAATTTTTTTATTACAAAAGCCGCATTTGGTTTTTTTAAGAAAAAATTTTTTATATTTAGCTTATCATAATGATTTAATATTTTTTTATCATTAACGATTGAATTGTCATACTCTGCGTGAATAATATTTTTTATATTTAACGGTGAATTAGAAGATTTATTGTAAAAGTAGTTTTTAATAAATATGTCTCCATAAAATATGCTTTGATGCGGAAAAAAAATAACTTTTTGATCACAAATTTTATTTATTAATGGACTTTTTCTGGCATACGTTTTAATTAACCCTGAAAACATTTTACTTAACGAAAAAGGTACTTTAAATAAATATTTTAATAAATTTTCTAAATAACTTCTAATAATTATAGTTTTTGGAAAATATAGTTTTAAAAGTTTTTTTTTGATACTTGAGTTAGAAATTTTGACTATGTAACTGCATTGCTTTTTATTTTGATTTAAAAAAATAAGTAAAACTGAAAAAGAAGAATGATTAGAATGCGTATTTTGAAATTGTTCATGAATTATAATACCAATTTTTTTTTCAAAATTTTCCTCTAATCCAAATAGTTTGGAAAAATCTTTATATAATTTCTTATTTAAAACTTTTCTTTCAACATACTGTTGGCAAACTTTGTAAAAATCGGTTTCATGATTGATGATAAATTTATCTTTTTTTTTTATCTCAATTCTTTTTATATTAACTTTTCTTAACAAATTAGGCCCAAAAATATTTTTTGTTACAAAGTCTAATTTTAAATAATAAGACCCATATCCAAAAATCTTTAAAAATAAAGCCAATAAAAATGATAGAAAATTTAAATTTTCAGCTACAAAAATTTTTTCTTTCATCAAAATTATAAATTGAGTTAAAGCTTATTTGCTGAGAAAACGAAATTATAATAAAACTTTTCTTACTAGACGAAATCCCTCAGCATAATTCACTCCGACTTGTGCACCTCTATATTTAGCAAGTGCTTTTATTACTTCAGGAGATCTAGGGTGTGGGGGTTTTTTCATTTCTTTGTCATACTTAGCTAGTGCTTCGCATTTATTTTCTATATGCTCTGAAATATTTACAAAAAAGTTTGGATTAAAAGGCTTTTCTAAATTCCACTCACTGCTAGACAAAACTTCAAAAGAAAAAATAGATTCGAAAACATTTTTTATTGGTCTTGTTGCAACTAGTGTTGCTTCAAAAGTCATTACATGATCAATATTTAGATCGTTAGGCGAATGAGTTAAAATTGTACCTGGCTTAAAACTGCTAATGTGTTTCTCAATAGATTTTGCCAAATCAATTTTTGACATTTGATCCATCCTGCAGCAAACATTAGATAAAAAATGAATATCTTTTTTAACACCTAATATATTTAAAGCCTTAAGAGAATTGCTATTTCTTTCCTCTATTTCTTGAAGTACCTTTTTATCTTTGAATTGAGACATTTCATATCTCGCGGTAATACCTTCGGCCATAAATACTACTCTTATTTCACAGCCTTTTGATGTTAAATAATCTATGGTACCTCCACAGCCTAAGACTTCATCATCTGGATGAGCGGCTAAAATCAAAATTTTTTTCGATATCATTTAATTATAATATTTATTTTTTAGAATTAGCCGTTAATTTTTTTTTCATACTCTTCTCTTTTATTACCAAATTTTTTTCTATACAAATCTCCTGGACCTACACTATCTTCTTTGTATGAATAGTCTATATTTCTAATGCCCAATAAGTACTTTTCGTATTCAGTCATTTTTTTTTTAGTTTCTTTCCTTAAATATTTCTTAAAATTAAGAAGTTGGGGTAAATCTCTTCTTCTTATATCAATATAAATTGATTTTCTTGGTTTGCCAGAAATAGATTTTGTACCGCTATGCCATAAGTTTTGATTCATTATAACTATAGTTCCGGCTGGTACATTCAAATTGATTTGATTTTTATGGTTACCAAAAACATCGATGTGGTCATCTGGCCAACCCAGTTTCTTGTGTGAACCAGGTATTAATCTAAGGCTCCCATTAGTTTTGTTTGTTTCATCCAAATATATAATGCAAACCACGCCCGCGAATGGTTCAAATTTATTTTCTCTTGGAAAATAATCTATATGAAGCGCTTGATAACCAAAATTTTTTTTTGGGCTTCTCAAATCTACTCCACCAATTTTAATGTCTGATTTAATAACTTCATATGCACCTGATAAAATTTCAGGCATAAGCATAAGTTTTCTAAAAATTTTATGTTTATCGACTAAATTTCCTAATCTATTAACACCTGATTCTAAATATTTACCTTTTTTATAATACCTTTCTTTACCTTCCCAGCCACCTAAGCTTCCTTCTTTTTTTATTAGATTATTTACTACTTTATTGAGCATCTTAATATTTTTTAAAATAAATTTTGTAGGCGGAATTACAACAAACCCTTTTTCGTTCAACATTTTTATTTTCTTTTTTTGAAGGATATTTTTAGCAACATTCATTTTTTTAAATAAATCCTTTGTGTTTTTTATTATTATCATAATTATTTTTTATTGGTTTTAATTTCTCTAGCTGGGTGGCCAGCCACTATTTTATTTTCTTGTATGTTTTTTGTTACAACGGAACCAACACAAATAAAAGATCCTTTTCCAACCTTAATCGCATTGTTAATAGTGGCGTTAGGTGAAATCCAACAGTTTTCACCTATAACAACTCTTCCCAAAATAATTGACCCTACTGTCAAATTTGAACCTTTGCCGATTTTTACATTGTGTCCAATTTGAACCAAATCGTCTACCAATACGTTATCTTCTATTATTGTTGCGTCTAATCCTGCTCTCTCAACACTTACATTTGAACCGAGCCAAACATTATTTCCAATTAATATTTCTCCAATGTGAGGAAAATGAATATTTTTTTCTCCCTCTTTGGTAAAATTAAAACCCTCACTACCCACTGTTGTATTTGATTTAATTACGCAATTAGATCCTATTGTTACTTTACCTGTAATAACAACATTATGTAATATTCTTGTGTTATCTCCAATTTTAACATCACTTTCCAAATAAGAGTGCGCACCGATTTGAACATTTTTTCCAATTTTTGCTCCTTTTTCAATTATGGCTGTTGGGTGTATACCTTTGTTTTCTAATTTAACAAAAAAATGATTTAAAATTTTTTTAAAATCTAATCTTGGATTTTTTGATAAAAATTTTACACACGGAATTTTATTTGCATTTTCTGGTTCCGTTATTACTATAATATTTGAATAATTTGACAAAACTGAAAAATCGAAATCTTTTTTTTCTTTAAGATTAAATTCTGTGTTAGTAGTTTCTGTATAGAAAAGCAAATGAGAATCCTTAATATTATCTAAGGAAGTTACACCTTTAATATTAAAATTTTTACCATTGTATTCTTGATTTAAAAATTTAGCAATTTCAGTCACAGGTATTTCTGTATTAATTTTTATATACATCTTTTAATTTAATTTGTTAAAAATTCCATTTTAATTTTTTGATCTTTTCCTATAAACACCTTAGCTTTTTTACCAATAATTTTGTAAAAATTGATTGGAGCTAAACCATCGCCGGGTCTTTTGACACCTATATTTTTTGAATTTATTTCTTCTCCTTTTTGAATATCTTTTATAGCTACTACGCTTTTTCTTAATAAAACTTTCATTTTTTCTTCATTTTCCGTTGGGCGAAGAGATGAATTACCCATCATAATATAAGACAAATGAATAGAATCTGCCCAATTTTTTAATCCTTCTGGATCTTCTGAAAAAGAATGGTCAGGCCCTTCATCATTACGATCTAATGTAAAATGTTTTTCAAAACATCTGGCTCCAAACGCAACTGCGGTAGATGAAGCAACGGTCCCAATTGTATGGTCAGAAAAGCCTAGAATTAAATTTGGGTATTTTTTTCTTAATGTATCTAATCTTTTTAAATTCACATCAGGTGCTGGCGTTGGGTACTGGGAAACACATAACATAAGCATAATTGGATAACCGTTTAATGCTCCGCTTTCCTTTAAAGTAAGATCTATTTCTTCCGAATTCGACATGCCGCAAGACAAAACAATTGGTAGTTTTGATTCGCAAAATTTTTTTATAAGCGGGATATTTGTAAAATCATCTGATCCAACTTTAATCGCTGATACGCCTAGCTTAAGTAAAATATTAAGATCAAATACACTTGATGGAGTTGACATAAAAATAATTTTTTCCTGATCACATTTTTTTTTAAGCTTTTGCCAAACATCTTCTTTCCATTCATACCTCTTGTAAAGATCGTACCAGGTCTCAGTAACTTTTTTACCCTTAGAAACATAAGTGTAAGCTTGTTTTTTATCACTTATAAATTCTTCAGTTTTAAAAGTTTGAAATTTTATTGCATCGGCATTACCTTTTTTAGCAGCCTCAATCATTTTAAATGCTTTTTCAAGTGAACCATTATGGTTTACGCTTGCTTCTGCTATTAAGAATGGCCGACTATTAGAACTAATAATTTTATTTTCAATTTTAATGCTTTCCATTTTAAAAACCTTTATGACAAACAATATCAGTTAAAGAAGTTGGTGGCAATTTTTTGATTTTAAATTTCATTTTAATATTTTTTTTTGTAGTAATTTATAATTTTTTGAGCTGATCTTTCTGCTCCATGTCCATCTATAAATTTTTTACATTTTACACTTATTTTATTTTTGATTTTTTTATTAAACATAAAATTCGATAATTGCTTCAAAAAAAGATTTTCTTTAAAATTTTTAATATTTCCCATACAAATACCAAGATTATTTTTCTTGATCATTTTTACATTCATATCTTGATTTTTTGCAGTTGAAAAGGCAATTTGAGGAATTCCTAAGTATATCATCTCGTGAGAAGTTACTCCGCCTGCATTAATAGAAAAGTCAGAAACTGCTAGATATTTAGATAAGTCATATTTATTAATTAAATATTTAACATTAAAATTATTTAAATTTTTAAAATATTTTTTAATATTTTTTTTGTCGAAATTATTTACCACAAATAATAAATTAGCTTTAAATGGCAATGAATTATCAATTTTCTTAATAACTTTCAGAAATTTGTAAATAAATGAATCAAACATCCCTCCTCCAAAAGATAGAAAAATATTAATTTTTTTTGTTTTTATTCTTTTTATTTTTTTAATTTCGTCCCTTATTAGAGAATACTTCCGACCAAACAAAATCTGTGATGAATTTGTTTTTTTGTAATTACTTAGATTAATACTTAAATTTTGACTTAAAATTATGTCAGCATTAGTTTTTACTTTTGACATATCGTTAATAACTACCAACGAAATTCCAGATTGTTTTAGCTTTGTAATGCTTTTTAAACTAACATTGTAATTATCTATTATCAAAACATCTTGTTTTGAAAAATTAATAGAATTAAGAAATGAAAAAATATTTTTTTTTTTGAAAGGTAAAATTTTTATTTTTTTTTTTTTTAAGTATGAAATAATTTTTTTGTTAGAGTTAATTGAAATAAAATAAACAATATATCCTTTTAAAATTAACTCTTTTGCAAGTGCAGAGGAACGCATTAAATGTCCGAGACCTGCATTTCTTGAAAAATCACAGAAAAAAATAAATCTTTTAACTACCATTAAATTCTTTGATATTTTTTTGTTAAGTTTTTCCAATCACTTAGAGTATTTACATCTTCCACATGGCTTGAAGGGATTTCAACAATAGTACTACTCTTAGAAAAAATTATATTTTTTTTATTTATCCAAGTATTTTTTTTTGCCCAATAAAAATTCCCAGCATCGTAAAAAGTGTCACTCAAATCTTGAGAATTGTATTCATAATACTTAGGAAGTAGCATTTTAACACCAAGATTTTTTTTTAATATAAATGCTCTTTGAACGGGACCCGCATATCTTCCAGCAGAAAATACAAAATTCCATTTTTTTGACTTTAGTTTTTTGTATCCTTCAACTAAGTATTTTTTTTTTAATAAAGGGGAAGTGGGATAAATACAGCAAATATTTTTTAAATTTATTCCCTTTGATACATACCATCGTATTGCATGTCTAACAACTTCATCTGCTCCTATACTATCATTTGATAAATATTTAGGTCTTATAAAAGGAACTTCCGCACCATTTCTTTCTGCAATTTTTTTGATTTTGCTACTATCTGTGGAAACAATAACTTTATCGAAAATTTTTGACTTTATAGCTAAGTCAATAGAATAAGACATGATTGGTTTTCCAAAAAAAAATTTTATATTTTTGTTTGGTATTCTTTTGCTACCTGATCTTGCTGGAATAATTGCTAAATTCATAATGAAGGGAATAAAATATTAATTAAGATTTTGTTTGTAATTTACCATCTTTTACAAAAAAAATTTGATCACATTTTTTTAATAGATGGTCATCATGAGATATTATAATCAAAGTTAATCCATCAATTTTGCTTAGATTTTCTATAATTATTTCTTCGTTATTTTTATCTATAGAGTTAGTTGCTTCATCTAAAATTATAACTTCTTTATTTTTAAAAAGCGCACGTGCAATTCCTATTCTTTGAATCTGTCCACCCGAAAGGTTAGAGCCTCTTTCTCCTACTTTAGAATTAATTCCATCGGGTAATTTATTAATATAATTAAGTAAATTTACATTCTTTAATACTGTATTTATTTTATCTTCACTAATAATTTGTTTCTCATCAGAAAAAGAAACATTTTTGGATATGCTTTCATCTGTTAAAAAAATATTTTGAGAAACAAAAGCAATTTTTTCTTGCCAGGTCTCAATATTGCTTTCGTCAAGTTGCTTGCTGTCAAATAATATTTTTCCGCTGGTAGGTTTTAGCAACCCTAATAGTAAATCTACAATCGTGCTTTTTCCGCTACCGGACGGCCCTTTGATTCCAATTTTTTCTCCTTTTTTTATTGAAAACTGAATATTGTCTAATTTAAAGGCATCATTTTCAGAATATGAAAAACAAACATTTTTGAATCCAATTTCATTATTAAAAGTTAGTTTTGGTTTATGTTTTTTATCTGTTTCGAAAATTTTATTTTCCCCTTCATAATCTTTAAGCATCTCAGAAGTTTTTCTGAGAGAATCTTCTAGACCAGAAACACTAGTGTAACTAGTAAAAATTGTTTGTATATTTGGAAATAACTTTTGGATAGCCAAAATAACAGATGACATAACAGGAATAAGTTCAATTAAAATTCCTTTAGAATTTAAATGATAAGCAAATAAAATTGCACCAACTAAAATGATTGCCTGTAGTACATGACTTGGGCTTGATGAAACAAAAACTTGATTTCCTTCAGCATTTCTAAGTTTTAAATTCGAGCTGTTGAACTTAGGCAAAAAAAGATTTGAAGATTTATAAATAAGAATTTCTCTTATAGAACCCAGAGACTCTTGTATTGTTTTTATTAAATTTCCAGATTGTTCTGAGATATTTAAACTATTTAATTTTACTTTATTTTTTACAATTAAAAAAACTACAAAGTAAAAAATAAAAAAGAAGGCTAATAAATTTACAATATTAAATGGCGCAATCAATATAACGGTTAAAGTTATAAAAATTGTAAAGAGTATAGAATTAATAATAGAAATTAAAAAAAAAGTCGTTTCGCCTACACTTTTTGATCTTAGCGCCAACGTTGCTACAACATCAGAAGTATTTCTATTTAAGTGCAGATGATAGGGTTGTTTAAGAATTTTTTTAAACATTACTATACAAATTTCTGCAATAAGTGAATAACAGATTTTAGTATTTATTTTGAGTAAAAATATTTTTAAAATTGCGGAAAGTACAATTAAAAAAATAAATACCGATCCAAAAAAAACTACCAAATTCTCCTTACCAATATTAAATCGATCTAAAATATTTTTTATTATCTCAATATTGTAAATTTTAGATGGGTCTATTATTGAAGCAATAAAAGGAAAAAGTGAGCTAATTCCTAATGATTCCAATATTGTAACTATCAAGGAAATGATAATTGATAAGAATATTTGCCATTTTCTTCTTTTATTTATGTGTGGAAAAATTTGGGAGTAAATATACAAAGATTTGTTTAAAAATTTCATGGGGTCAATTAGCTGGAAATCTTAAAAATTTTTCTTAATTTTAAGTTTGGTCTTACATTCAATTTTCTATAAAGCCAAAAATCTATTGGTAGAAAAAAAATTGTGTTATGAATTAACATTCTAATTATTCTTAATACTTTATTTTTAAAATTTTTAGGGTGTGTGTATTTTTTTATATCTTTAGGGAATATTATTGAATCATCTGAAAAAATAACTTTTTTCCATTCTTCTGAAAAATTAATATTTTTGAAAAAAGAATATTTTTGATCATAGCTTAGAGTACAATAATCTTTTTTTTCACTATCCTTTTTTTCAAACCTAAAATGTAAATTTGCTCTTTTGTGAGGACTAATTCCACGATGTAATATTGCTGGGTTAAAAATTAGTAATTGACCTTTTTTTGTTTTAACTGACTGGGTATTTTTTAGTGCAGCATATGGTGTTTTTTTAATTTCACAATGTTCTAGTTCTTTTAAATGAGATTTTGGAAGTATTTGTATACCTTGCTCATCAAACAGATAAAGATTTATTTGTAAAGAATTAAGTTTATGATTTACCGGGGCATCTCTATGCCATATACCAATATGCGAAATATTTTCTGTAATATGATATCTTGATAAAGTTAATTTAATATCATCTCCTAAAATTTCCTTTGCATAATCTAATATCTTTGTATGGTTTAATAGATTAATAATATTTTTATCAATTATTTCTGGGTTAAAAACCATTTCAATACCCGCTAGATTTGGTTTATTGCTGTAATCATCGTAGACACGTATATAGGGATATTGTCCATTTTTTACTTTTGTATAAATTTGATTGTAACCATCTTTAGCTTTATCCAAAATTGCAGAGTCAATTAGGCTATCCACAATAAGAAAACCGTTTTCTTGAAAAGATTTTATTTCAGATTTTTCCAATTTAATTTACTTTTGCTAGATCTTTTAAGCTATCTTCAATGGCATCCGCGACATAATCCAAATCTTTATAAGAATGTCTGTAGCATATATATGAGTGGTGATATGGATGACAAAAAACTTTTCTTCTTATTAAGTTTGAATAAAACTCTTTTCTTAATATTTTTTTCTTTATTCCTTTAGAAAAAAGAATAAATGGCATCCATGGTGATCCGGAAAACTCACATATATTTTCAAATTCTGGTAAAAACTTATTAAGTTTTTTTTCAAAATATTTACCTTTTTCAGAAATATCATTTAATACTTTATTTTCTTCTAAAAAATTTATTGTTTCTACAGATGCCACCATCGCTAGGCTGTTTTCAAAATATGTTGAACTTATATACGCTTTGTCTTTATAAACATCCATAATGTCTTTTTTTCCCACTAGAGCAGCTATGTCATATCCATTTGCCATAGCTTTTCCAAATGTTGAAAGGTCAGGTGTT
>MDTE01011073.1_pt1 | contig 12266 bp, 13 predicted proteins | sample 811231 | NCBI WGS metagenome assembly MDTE01 (sample SAMN05326651, study PRJNA326480) | marine metagenome | isolation source: seawater | place: Indian Ocean: Red Sea | collected 2010
GCCAAATCTGGCGGTAACAATGACGAGCCGATAGAGGTCGACAGCATCGAATTACACAACGAAGAGTGAATCAAAGATCTGGTTTTGAATTCACCTTGCCTTCTCTTCCAATTATTGGAGCCAACGGAGGGACTCGAACCCCCGGCCGTCGGATTACAAATCCGACGCACTACCAGCTATGCTACGTTGGCGCAACCCACGCGAAAAGCCACTTGGTTTTGAATATCACACAATATTTGATAGCGCAAACCGTCAAGTGGAAGCCTCTCACCCGCCACCATGTCATGGTTGCCCAGATGCTGGATGGCAAGGCTTGCGGAGCCGAGGTGGAAGCCGAGGTGAAGCTTCTAACTGAGCAGTTGCAGAGTCGTGGAGTCACTCCGCATCTAGCAGTGGTTATCGTGGGTGACGATCCTGCGAGCCATGTTTATGTTGGTGCCAAGGAGAGGGCTTGCGAAAGAGTCGGAATTAAGAGTACTCGAATCGACCTTCCAAGCAGTGCCTCTTTCGATGAGTTAGTAGCATGTGTTGAGGGTTTGAACAAAGACTCCAACGTGCATGGCATCTTGGTGCAATCACCTCTTCCATCTGGTTTGGATGAGTTGGCGATAACCGATTTGATTGATCCGGGCAAGGATGTAGACGGGTTCCACCCAGTGAACTTGGGCAGGCTTGTGCAAGGAAGGAACGATGGCATGGTTCCGTGCACTCCTGCCGGAGTGGTGCGCCTATTGGAGTGGGGAGGCGTTGAATTATCAGGCAAGAGGGCGGTAGTCGTCGGCAGATCACGAATAGTTGGAGCTCCCCTTTCCCTACTTCTTGCTAGGAAGGGAGCCGATGCTACTGTCACGATAGCGCATTCGCGCACGCAAGACTTAGCTTCGACCTGCCGTGAGGCTGATGTGTTGATTGCAGCGGTGGGAGTTCCTGAGTTGGTGGCTAAGGATTGGATAAGTCCCGGAGCTGCCGTTGTCGATGTCGGTGTGAACCGTGTTGATGATGATTCTGAGAAGGGATATCGCTTGACGGGTGATGTGGAACCTGCAGCCGCAGAAGTTGCAGGTCACCTCTCTCCGGTTCCCGGTGGAGTTGGACCTATGACCATCGCCATGCTGATGATGAACACGGTCAGAGCAGCCAATACTCAGTCATGAGAATTAGAATATCCCCATATCCATCTGGGCGTCTTCGCTTGCGTGGACACGAGGATCCCATCGAGGGCTCCAGACTAGATTGACATGAACAGAGCCAACTTCGTCCACCGATAGCGCGGCTCGATGTACTGCTGCCATAATCTCTGGAGCGACGGGGCATCCTGGTGAGGTAAGGGTCATGTCGAGTTCACAGTGAGTGACTCCATCCTTCTGCTCCAACCTGACTTCGTAGATTAGTCCTAATTCTACGACGCTGATCTCTAATTCTGGGTCCTCTACAGAGTCGCACGCTGCAAGTACCGCTTCCTCCAAATTGCTCATGCGTTTTCCTCCGCTAACCTTCTGGCTTCTTGCCTCACTTTAGTGAACATGTTGAGAAAACCGTTTGCCCGGTTCGGTGAGAGGCTTCCCATAAAACCGAGTTCTCTGGTGAACGAGACGGGGTAGTCGGCGACAACCGATGGAGGAAGGCCATTGACCGCTTTCTGGGCGATTGCCATCAGCCCCTGAACTATCATTGCATCCGCCGATCCAATCATGTGGAACATTCCATTATCATCGAGTGTGCATCGAACATGTGCCTCTGATTGGCAACCGAGTACCTTGGTCTCCTCTGACCAATCCTCAAGAGGAAGGAGGTCGCACTCTTCGCCGAAGTCGTAGATCATCTCGTACCGCTCCATGTCGTCCTCTACTTCGGAAAACTCGTCAATGACCTCCTGGAGGGCTGGAGACCACTCAAAACCAGACACTGAATCACCTCAGGCGAGCCTCTCTACCACGGATTTCAAGTGGGTGATGAAAGCATCTGCCTCCTCCTTGGTGTTGTAGAGATAGAACGAGGCTCGATTCGTGGATGCGATTCCCAGACGCCTCATCAGCGGTTGTGCGCAATGGTGGCCGGTTCTAACTGCGAATCCTCCCAAGTCGAGAAAGTGCGCAAGATCCGATGCATGTATCGTGTCATGTAGGAACGAGACCGCACCTGAACCTAGGTCTCCTTCGTGGTTGCCGTAGATCTTGATTCCCGGAATCTTTGCCATCTCCGTAGCGGTATGGCGAGCCAGTCCCAAGATATGCTCGCTAAGTTCCTCCATGTCGAACTGCGAGAGCCACTTCACCGCAGCGCCCCAACCAATCGCTTCGGCTATTTTCGGCGTCCCAGCCTCAAATCTGTGAGGTGCGTCCTGATATGTCGATTTCTCAAGCCAGACCTCCTTAATCATGTCACCACCACCTAGGAAGTGAGTCATTTCCTTGACTCGCTCCTCGGTTACCATCAGGCAACCGATTCCAGTTGGCCCGCACATCTTGTGAGCGGAACAGGCAACGAAGTCAGCGCCCATAGTGTCGAATCCGAGTCGGTCATGGCTAACGGCTTGGGCACAATCTAGCAATACGAATGCACCCTCTCCACCACGTCCTCGTTCCTTAGCGAGCTGGATGATTCGCTCGACTGGATTGCGAACACCAAGCACATTGCTGGTGTGGACACAACCGACTAGAGTCACTTCTTCAATGGTAGATTCGAGTGCTTCCATGTCGAGGCAGTAGTTGTCGATATCGATGGGCACGAACCTAAGTTCGACTCCCTTCTCCTCAGCCAGCATCTGCCATGGCACGAGGTCGGCGTGGTGTTCCATCTCTGTCAACAGGATGACATCACCCTTCTGCAGGTTCTTGCGCCCCCATGCATGTGCCACTAGGTTGATTGCCTCGGTCGTGCCACTGGTGAAGAAGAGTCGATCTGGAGAAACATCGAACCATTCGGCGATTCCAATCCTTGCTTCCTCGTAGGCTGCAGTTGCTTCGCCAGCAAGGGTGTGGACAGCTCTGTGAACATTGGAGTTGTACTCTGCATAATAGCGATTCATCGCATCGATGACCGCGTTCGGTTTTTGGGTGGTCGCGGCGTTGTCCAGGTAGACTAGGGGTTTACCGTTTGGAAGCACCCTAGAGAGAATCGGGAACTCAGCGCGAATCGCATCCATGTCCAAGGTCACACTCTCCCCTCCTACCATTCCACAATGTTCGACGATTTCAAGCCATTCACGATTCAGGCGTAGCCTGAAACTCCGATTTACGACACGTAGTCTGCTATCGACTCCCCTGTGATCGAACTGAGGCCACCAGCCAGAAGTTCGTTGAGCCATTCGTGCAAGTGGTGGGATCCCATCTGGGAAAGAGTGGCGTTGAGGAAGGCGGCAATCAGCAATCCAGTCGTCTGCGCTTCGTCGAATCCACGAGATCTCAGATAGAACGATTGCTCTTCATCGAGAGGACCGTTAGCAGTCCCATGACCACAACCCACTACTTCGTTTTCAAGCACCTCTAATTCCGGTATCGAGTCGGCCTCCGCCTGTTCGGAGAGAAGCAGGTTGTGGAACAGTTGGCCGGCGTCGGCACCCTTGGCACCGTGTGCAACTCGCAACATACCTGTACCAATGGTTCTGCTCTTGCCAGCACATGACGAGTGCCATAGTAACCGACTGTAACTTTCCTTAGCTTGATGCAATAACTCGACATGGTGGTCGTTATGCTGTTTGTCAGCTGAGAGAATCGATCCATTGACTTCGGCCGAACAACCCCGTCCAGCCAACTCATATCGAAGGTCAGCCTTGGTTCGGATTCCGCCAGCGCCTACCGTACCGAACTTTGTCTGCGCATCATTTTCGAGCCGAATTGCATCGACTCTCAGGAGATTGGTGTTTTCGCTTGTCTTGTTGACGACTACATCGTTTAGGTTGCAGTTAGCACCCACGACTCCGTCACGTAGGAATCCAAACCAACCACCAGAACCTTGGACAATAGTGACGAACTCAAACTCACAGTTCGCTCCGATGTCCAGAGTCAAATGTAGTCCAGCCACTTCACCATTTGATTCGATGGTGAGTAATAGTGGCTGTTCCAAGATAGTTCCGTTCCTTACCTTCAAGCATACAGATTCGCCATCGCACAGTTCTCGGATGAAGGCGGTCGCGACATCGGTGGTCGAGCGAGAATCTGCCTCACTCACTTCAAGGCTAATCCCTTCAGGTGTCTCACTTCCGTCGAGCAACGACATTGCTAGAAGGGCGGGAGAAACATCAGAAGGAATCTCCTCAGTTTTTCCAGTGGGGTGAATCCTATTCCAAGGTGTGTATCGCCACAGATGGTCGGCACGGTCAGGCACCGGTAGTGAGTGGTATCCGCCTTCTTGGGACATGGTAAAACCTCGTTTGCTTCGGAATCTCAACCGATGCTTCCTTCCATTTCAAGAGCCATCAGTTTGTTCAGTTCGACAGCGTATTCCATGGGCAGTTCCTTAGTGAATGGTTCAAAGAAGCCATTGACGATCATAGCCAGAGCTTCCTCTTCCGAATGCCCCCTGCTCATCAGATAGAACACTTGGTCGTCACTGACCTTGGAGACACTCGCCTCGTGTTCACACCTGCAGGACGGGTTTGCTACCTCCATAGTGGGGTAGGTATCGGAACGACTGTCTTCGTCGAGAATCAGTGCGTCACAGACCACATTGACCTTGCAGTCGTCTGCCTTCTTGGAGACTTGTACCATTCCTCTGTACGAACCGCGTCCACCATCTTTTGAGATACTCTTCGAGAGAATCTTGCTGGTCGTTCTGCTGGCTAGGTGGTGAACCTTGGCACCCGCATCCTGATGCTGACCCTTTCCGGAGTATGCGACCGAGATGACTTCGGCGTGGGCTCCCTCTCCCTTGAGGATGACAGCCGGATACTTCATCGTCAACTTTGAACCGATGTTTCCATCAACCCATTCGATGGTTGCATCCTCGTTGGCCACTCCTCTCTTAGTGACGAGGTTGTAGACATTGTTGGACCAGTTCTGGACGGTAGAATAGCGGATGTGTGCTCCCTTCATTGCAATCAGTTCGACGACTGCACTATGTAGGCTCTCAGTTGAGTATGCAGGAGCTGTGCAACCTTCGACATAGTGTATCGAAGAACCTTCATCGGCGATGATTAGAGTGCGCTCGAACTGACCCATGTTCTTGGCGTTGATTCGGAAGTAGGCCTGCACCGGCATTTCGACATGAACTCCCTTCGGGACATAGATGAACGAACCACCTGACCAGACCGCGGTATTCAGTGCGCTGAACTTGTTGTCAGAATATGGTACCACTGTTCCAAAGTATTTCTTGACGATGTCAGGGTGCTCACGTAGACCACTGTCCATGTCTAGGAATATGACCCCCTGCTCCTCCAAGTCCTCACGGATGCTGTGGTATACAGCCTCGGACTCGTATTGAGCTGTCACACCACCAAGCCACTTCTGCTCAGCCTCGGGTATTCCAAGCCTATCGAATGTGCGTTTGATGTCCTCTGGGACATCGTCCCAATCGTTCTCAGTACCCTTACCAGAACGGAGGAAATAGGTGACTGCATCGAAGTCAATCGACTCCAACATCTCGCAGTTACCCCAAGTGGGCATCGGTCTTTCGACGAAGTGGCGGTATGCCTTCAGGCGAGCCTCAGTCATCCACTCTGGCTCGTTTTTGAGTTCGGATATCTGTCGTACTACATCTTCTGAAAGGCCGGAGTCGAATCGAATGGTTGCGTTCTCTGGGTCGTGCCAACCAGCCTTGTAGTCGCCTACGATATCCCTTGCTTCAGAACTCATGAGGTCACCCCCGGCTCAAGCCAGTTGTATCCTCGTTCTTCGAGGGTGTGGGCGAGTTCAGGGCCACCACTCTCGACAATCTTCCCATCGATGAGGACATGGACATAGGTTGGATTGACATGATCTAGGATTCTTTGATAGTGGGTGATAATCAAGCAGGCTGAGTCCTGTAGTGAAGAGTTGATTCCGATGGCAACGGTACGTAGTGCGTCGATATCGAGGCCGGAATCGGTCTCGTCCAGAATTGCTAGCCGTGGGCTCATCAACATCAGTTGGAGAATCTCAAAGCGCTTCTTCTCGCCACCGCTGAAGCCATCGTTGACATATCGAGAAAGGAACTTCTTGTCCATGCCAAGGGTTTCCATCGCGGCGTTCAACTCGGATCTGAACTCACGTGCTGAGGGGGCAGAGTCACCTCGGACTGCTGCGACTGACTTGCGAAGGAAGTTACCAACTTGAAGTCCAGGGACTGCCTGAGGGTATTGGAAGGAGAGGAATAGCCCCGCCCTCGCTCGCTCCCACGGTTCCATCTCTAGGACATCTTCGCCATCAAGAGTCACTGAGCCACTGGTCACCTCATATTCTGGGTGCCCCATCAAAACATTGGCAAGCGTGGATTTACCACTACCGTTTCGTCCCATCAGGGCGTGAATCTCACCTTTTCGCAGAGTCAAATCGATTCCATTGAGAATCGGTGTGTCACCTACAGATGCGTGTAATCCGCGGATTTCTAGAACTCCTTCTGAAGTCATATTCGTTCCTCTCATCCCTCCGGGATGACCGGCCCCTTATCAAGGCGCTTCTGGGGCGCTCTTTGTCTCCTCGTGAACCCCGGGCTCGTTTAGTATTACAAAATAAGGCGAGTTCTCTTTGTGCATTGACTACCTCGGAGAGATGATGGAAGAGGACGAGTTGGCGGATCTCTACCGTCTAGAGGTTGCCAATAGCATGGAGGAAGAGGCGACTACTCGGATGGCCGAAATCCTTGATCCAGCTGAGGAAGAGAGGTATTCCTCTTTGTCCCTTGTTGAGTTGGTGCGAGAAAATGATCCATCTTTGGTCAACGCAATCCTCGCTCGTCTGGGTGCGGTGCGTGCAGCACTTTCGGGACATGGCGGTGGGATCCTTGTCGATTCATCGAAGATAGTAATCAAGGATTCGGGAGTAGAAGCGGTGATTCTGCAGTTGAATTTGGATGGCGCCTGCATCGCTTGTGGAGCTGCTCCAGGAACCTTGCAAGGGATTCAAGCGGATTTGCTGATGGATTCCGAGGTCTCTCAGGTGCTGTTCAGTGCGACTTTGCTCGATACATTCGATGACTTGGGTCGTGAATTCGTCCTCAAGCATGGCGGCGTGACTTTCGTCTAGGTGTTCATATGCCATCGGAGGAGAAGGGCTGGCACTCGCTCTTGGAGGGTGCTCTTTCGAAGTGTGAATTCGGATTGCCGGATGGTTACGAGCTGAGTTGGTCGCCTCTCCCTCCGTTCGATGACTGGATGATTACCGTGAACTCACATGGTCATGCCGCTGCAATTGTCGTAACTTCGCATCAGATGAACCTCAGCACGCACATAGTTGATCTTCTCGAGGCGAACTCGGCTGGTCGTCTAATCAAGATTCTCGCCATCCCTGCGGGGAAATCTGTTCCGGATGATGTATTAGAGAGGCTAACTACAGGTTCGATTCATTTGCTTCGTTATGGAAACGACTGATAGCCACCTGCTATGCTTGCGTAACTATGGCTGAGGACTCCGCAGCACAGGAAGCGATTGCCGCTGCTAGTAAGGAGGCAGTCGAACAAGGCGCTAATCGCAAGGTCACGGTCGAGGTTATTCACAAGCAAGAGGGCTGGAGTGCGACTGCTTGGACTGCAATCGGGATGTTGGTCATCGTCGCCGCAGTCGCAGTCTGGTTTATGTCATCAGACGCGGGTTCAGCGGGCGGTGGCGGAAGCATATTCGGCGATGGTGGTCTGTGTGGTGATGGAATAGACAACGACGGTGACGGACGCATCGACAGGCAGGATGGGGACTGCTACGATAGTGTAAACCCCGAGTGGACGGGTTATGATTCCAGTCACAGGGAGGACGGTCGGCACGACCCGCCTGGAGACGAATGACATAGAAGCGAAATCCACGCCCGCCTATCTGGAGAGCAGACGCATGCCTGTCGTCAGAGAACCAAATTCCTGCCGTGAAGGCGACCATGGGAAGTTTGAGGTAACCTACCGCGATGGTTACGCCAGACTAGGGAAGTTCCACACATCGACCCATATAGTGTCCACTCCAACTCTCCTCCCCGTAGTAAATCCAAACCTTCAGACGATATCTCCTCGCGAGATTTGGGAAATGGGCTACGATGCACTGATTACTAATTCCTACATTATCCATGAAAGTGAGGAATGGAACGCTAGGGGTCGATCCGAAGGGGTTCACTCGATGCTTGATTTCCCGGGGATGATTATGACAGACTCAGGAACCTTCCAGCAGTATGTCTACGGAGATGAGATTCAGGTTGGTCCTGAGGAGATAGTCACATTCCAGAGAGAGATTGGCGTTGATGTGGCGACTATGCTCGATGTCTTTGGTCGTCCAGACATGTCCTATGAAGAGCTCTCTTCGGCTGTCGAAGTGACAGCGGAAAGGGGGCCAAAGTCCCTTGAAGTGGCTGCTGAGACGCTGCTCAATGGGCCTATACAGGGAGGCACCCATGACGACCTAAGGAAGAAGTCGGCGGAATTAATGTCCGCACAACCGTTTGCCGTTCATCCGATAGGTGGAATAGTCCCTCTGATGGAACGGCACCGCTACAGGGAATTGGTCGAGATTCTGGTCGCTGTTAAGTCATCGATACACGCAGGTCGCCCAATCCATATGTTCGGTTGCGGGCATCCGATTCTGTTCCCAATAACCATCGCTCTTGGGGCTGATCTCTTCGATTCAGCAGCCTATGTCCTGTTCGCTCGTGATGGCCGTTTGCTGACTCCTACTGGTACTGTGAAATTGGAAGGGTTGGTCGAGTGGCCTCACTCTTCCTCCACACTTCTAGGCATATCTCCTGCTGATGTTCGAGATATGGACGATGATGCGCGCACTGAAATCCTGTCTCAGCACAACCTCGAAGTTACAATTAACGAGATTGCACGTTGTAGGGAAGCGGTTCGTGATGGTACAATTTGGAATTTAGTCGAGGAGCGCTCCCACGCAGATCCGCATTTGCGGGAAGCCACGGAGTGGGTCTACGACAACATGCCAGATGATCTTGTCAACAATGTCAGATGCGTCCGTGCTGGCGGTCTAAGATACAGTTGCGACCTTTCGCGAACTCCTAGGGCAAAGTCTGCACGGCGCAGGTTGTCCTGGACTCCACCACCCACGAATCACCACGGTGATGTGATGAGTGAATCTGACTGGGTTCCAATCCTCTTTTATGGCGTTGAAGGGCCATGGCGCGAGAGGGTCGGTTCGTTGGTGTTGAAGGTGGTTCGCCGTTGGCCCAACACCTTGCCCTTTGTCTTCACTCCTTTGGGGGTGATTCCCTACCAACTTGAAGATCTCAATCCGTTCGCACATGTCCATGGTCCAGAATCGATTTGGGATGTCACCGTTGAGTCTAGTCACAGAGCTCTCCCCTGTGAGGGATTAGCCGTGCCAATCATAATCGATTCAAACCTCGGACATGACGAGGTTTTGGAATCACTTGAGCGTCAATTAGGAAGCATGGTTGAAGGCTCGGAGAGGGCCGACCCCGTGGGTCACTTCAGAAGATGGGCAATTCGGGACAAACTGCGATTCATGACGGGCGTAGATTCTTCTCTTTTTGATGAAGAAGTGAATCGATTTGAATTCATCATCAGCCGTACTAAGAGGGTCAGCAATGTCAAGCTGGATGGTGTTCATCTATTCTCTCCTCGTCTCACCGACGGAGGTCTCTCCTTGACAATGGATGGAGCCAGTCATTTACACATTCTAGAGGGTGTTAATCTCGCCTCGGTTACGGTTGATTCTGATGCAGAACCGTTTGTGCGACAGGGTCGTAACGTCATGCATGGATTCATCACTGATACATCTGGAAACCTGTCTGTCGGGTCACCTTGCTTGGTCCTGAATGAGTCCGGAGAACTCCTCGGGCATGGTATCTCCACCTCCGACCATGCGGGAATGATGAGCCTCCGCAAAGGAATAGCTGTCCGAGTCAGGGATGGCGTTGGACCATAGAGGGATTCATTGAAGGACTACCCGCTCTCCAAGAGAGCGGGGGGGTTACGATGTCTGAGTTCATCATCGAGACCAATCAACTCACCAAGATGTATGGCCCCCATGTTGCTCTGGATGAAATCGATTTGAAGATTCGATCAGGTGCAACTGGGCTTTTGGGCCCAAACGGAGCCGGAAAGAGTACACTCATCAAAACGCTTCTTGGATTGATTCAACTCACTTCGGGCGATGGCACTGTTCTTGGCCATGATGTCAGAACCCAAGGCGACCTGATAAGGCAAAGGATTGGCTACATGCCGGAATACGACTGCCTTACACCGGAGATGGATGCGGTACACCAAGTGAAGTACTGTGGTGAATTGACTGGGATGAACACTAACATGGCCATGCAGAGGGCGCACGAGGTGCTCGAGTATGTCGGCCTCAGGGATCAACGTTATCGGACGATTTCTTCCTTCTCGACTGGAATGATGCAAGCCACCAAACTCGCTTGCGCCATCATTCACGACCCTGATTTGGTCATCTGTGACGAGCCTACAAACGGCCTTGATTCTAAGGCTAGGGGCTTCATGCTTGACACCCTCTTCCAAGTGGTCAAGCAAGGTGGTCGTTCGATTGTTATGAGTAGCCATCTGATGGAGGATGTCGAGAGGATATGTGATCGAATCGTGATGATCCACAAGGGTAAACTAATCGCCCAAGGCAGGATTGAGGATCTAAAGGCGATAGATAGGGAGATCGAGATATGGGTTTGGGGTGGTGCTTCAAAGATGGAGTCTGCTCTGAATGATGCCGGTTTGCCTCCTCGTCGTACAGGTAGGGTGATGCGTGTTAGCAGAACCGATGATTCGACCTATGACCAGATTCTTCAAATCGCTGCCAAGGCGGGTGTTCAGATACGAAGGATGGAGGACTACGAACCCTCGCTTGAGGATCTCTTCCTCGTCATCATGGATCGCTTGGGATACGGGGTTAAGAGTTCAGCAGATTTGCTGCAGACACCCCCCAATCCAAGATCTGTTGCACCGGCTCCTCCAAGACCGGGGGGTGAGTTCTGATGTCCGATGAGATTCCCGGTGTCGATGACTTGTTCGATGAGTTGACCCCTGTCCCTGTAGCACCCGTTGAAGAAATGACAGAGACGACTACAAGAGATGCCGAGTTCCTAGGTGAAGAAGGCGGAGTCGTTCAAGGTCAGTCTAGGATGGAGGTTGCTTTTGGCTCTGGAGATGGAGACGAGACGGCGACCGCCCAGGTTGCACAAGTTGCTAGTGAGGCAACTGGTGGAACCATATTCCACCAGATCTATCGACCGTGGAGGGGTCAACTTAACTCCCGCTGGGTTCGCAACTGGGCAATCCTCAGATACCATGTCTACGGTCTCTTCTCAAAGGGTCACAAACCGTGGCCGATCATGACCAAGTTGGTTATCTTCGGTGTACTCATACTCTCGATAGGAGACCTTGCGATGCTCGCTTTGGGTTCAATCACAGGAACCGAGCAAATAGAGCGTTTGGCTGGAATTTCCCGGGGTAACCTGTACGGTCATGTACTCAGCTTCTGGTTTCGCAATGCCTGTACCTATCCAATAGTAACCGCACTCATCATCGGCGGTATCATCAGTGAAGATCGCCTCCACGGTACCTCCGCGATCTACTTCTCAAGGCCTATCAACAGGCGTGATTACGCTGCTATGAAGTTCCTATCGGTAGCCACGATTCTGTCGGTGGTTGTTCTACTGACTTTGACGATGTACTATGTGGGAGCGATTATGGTTAATGGCGAAGGTTGGGCTTACCTGCTCGATACGGGGCTTCTGTTCCTCGCCGCATTTGCGGCGGGGACTTTGCTCGTGTTCACATACACTAGCATAGGTTTGGCATTGTCGGCAGTCAGCAATGGTAAGTTCTTCCCTGCTGTGGCGTTCCTTGGAATCATCCTTGGTACCAAGTTAGTAGCGTTCTTGATATCACAACTGTTTGACAAGAGTGCCATATATCTCATATCGCCGTATGATAACTTGGCGCATGTCGGTCAGTGGATGCTCGGTCTGAACCATACCTACGATCACTCCGCATCTTGGAGCCTGGTGATGCTCTTAGTGATGAACGCAGTATCTCTCTATGTGCTCTCGGTAAGGGTCTCTTCTCTGGAGGTCACCAGAGAATGATTCCCGACATGTCCCAAACTGGCGAGGGCGTCAAGGAGTGGCAACCCATCCCCGAAGCTCCTCATATCATGATTGACCATGTTACCA
>MDTE01013710.1_pt1 | contig 12266 bp, 11 predicted proteins | sample 811231 | NCBI WGS metagenome assembly MDTE01 (sample SAMN05326651, study PRJNA326480) | marine metagenome | isolation source: seawater | place: Indian Ocean: Red Sea | collected 2010
AATAATAATCAAATTAATATAGGTTCTGAAGATGAAGTAGTATTGGCTATGGATCCACATGGGATTATAGGTTTATTAACTAATTCCCAACCAGAGCTAAAAAATAATTGGGGGGAGTTTAATGAATTTAAAACAAAATTAGAAATGAGTACATATAAATCAATAGGAATTACTATTTATACTAATAATAAAGATATTAAACCATATTTATGGGAGGTATCTGTCCCTACAAAATATAACATAACTTTATTTCATCATAAAGATGGTGTATATCATGCTTCAATATGCGATTTACATAAAAAATATAATGGAAAAAAAATAGAAAATATACATCCGATCGAGTTAAAAAAAATAATACGCGACGATATAAAAAAATCTTATCCAGAATTAATGATTACAAATATAGACTTTCATGACGACGCATGGTTTGATGGACATGTGTGGAATTGTAAACATACTGCTTGTGCCCAACATGCAGATATTGGTTTATTTAAACCAAAAGGAATAATAGAAAATTTACAATTTCGTAATTCATTAACAGAAGGAAGAAGTTTTATAATTACTACATTAGAAACGTGCTCAGAAGCTGCAATTGATTATATAAATAGTTTACCTAATACACAAAAAATACCACATCATATACATAGATATGATACACTATTACAACGTCTATCTTTATTATCTGTTGGACTAGGCGTTCCATTGATAATAATAATAGTTTTCTATAAAATATTAAAAAAAACATTGAAAGCAATAAAATAATATTAATTTTGTTACCAATTATTAAACCTTATTTTTTGATGAAAAAATAAGTTTTACTCTTTTATGGTCTGGCCGTTTTTTTTTCAAAAAACGGACACTAAAATCCGTGGTTTTTTTTATAAGCATAATTAATAATGTTTTATAATAAATGTATAAAAATCTTGTGACTTTTATGGTCTGGCCGTTTTTTTGACCCTTTTTTGGAAACTATTTTTGGCTTTTTTCGTTCAAAAAAAATTTTTTTTTATAATAACAATATTTTTGGCTTGCGAGTTTTGTGCTCTAGATAGATATCTAGACTGCTACTTTTGCTACTTTTGTTATCCATTGTTATCCATTTACACCATACCCCGCTATATTTTTAGACTATAAAATTTTATTTCTTTATTATAAACAATAACAAAATAAATAACCAAAAATACTGTGCTACTTTTGCTACTTTTGTTATCCATTGTTATCCATGGCCAAAAATCCAAAAACCTCATTTTTCACTTTTTCAGATTCAAAAAACGGCCACATTGTAATTTACACCATAATTTTCATACATACAAACAAAACCTTACGATAATATGCTCTGGCCGTTTTTTTAACCAAAAAATGGACTTTTTTTTGTTGAATATTTTTATTACCTATTTTCATAATACTTTAATAAATATGTAAAAATATTTTAAGACTTTTATAGTGTGGCAGAATTTTGACCCCTTTTTTGAAAGTGCAAAAATCTCTGCTACTTTTTGTTATCCTTGGCCAAAATCCCCAAAAAAGTTCCAAAAAAAAGGTGAAAAAAACGGCCACACCAAAAAAGTCACAATAAATATTCATAAAAATATAATTTTAAATCGATTTTACATAACAAAATATTATAGTCAAAAACATGTCCGTTTTTTGATCAAAAAAACTGCCACAGCATAAACAGTTACATTATAAAATAGTAATTTTGAATTTATGATTTAAGTTATCGTAATATAAAATACAAAAAGTAGCGAAAAAGTAGCAATAAATTACATCATTGTATATATAAAACAATTTTATAAGCAAAATACATAATATATACATAAACTTAAAAACTATTTTTATTACGGAAAAAAAGTTTAGGATAAATAAAAGTAGCATTTAGGTGTTAATGTAGCAATTACTTATAAAAAATTATGCTAATTATTAAATATAATAAATAAAATATTTAATAATAAAATATTATTATAATATAAAATGAGTGTATATCGTTGTAAAGCATGCAATTATGAAACAGACCGTTTAAATAATTGGAATAAGCATTTGAATACAGCAAAACATAAAAAGAATTCAAAATTTAATAAATATATTGATAATGAAGGAAAATATACATGTAGTATCTGTAATAAAAAATACAAATATAAAAGTGGATTATCAAAACATAGTGCTCTTCATATAAATGATAATAAAATAATTAATTCTTCTATTCAAGAAAATAAAGATATTGAGACATTATGTTCTTTACTTGAACAAAGTCTTACACAAAATAAAGAAAATTTAGATAAAATATTACCAAAAGTTGGAAATGTCACTAATAATATTAATAAAATGACTGTAAATGTATTTTTAAATGATCACTGTCAGGGAGCAATGAATATTTCTGATTTCGTAGAGAAAATACAGGTTTCTGTTCAAGATTTAAATTATACTGGAGACAATGGATACGCAAAAGGAATTAGTAATATATTCGCTAAAAATTTATCCAAAATTCCAGCAACCGAAAGACCAATACATTGCTGTGATAAACAAGAACCAGTAGAATTTTATGTTAAAGACGAAAATAAATGGGAAAAAGATGTTCAAAATGAAAAAATAAATAAAACTATAAATAGTGTATCTTTAAAACAAGTAGCTACTATCAAAACATGGGAAGAACAATATCCAAATTGGTCTAATGATGAAATATTAACATCTGAGTATATTAATCTGATACAAAAAATAACTAATGGTCATGATAATAAAAATGCTATAAATGAAATATCAACATCTATTGGTGAACAAACAGATATAACAAATCAACCAGGATTACTTATTGAAAATTAATCTTCTTTTCGACAACCAGCATTATCTATTAATTTTTGTAATTCTACTACTGTATTACTTGTTGTTTTAACATGAATATCTGGTATAAACGCATGAATAAACGCACTGTAACTACCATACATCAATAAACGAGATAAATTTAATGAAAATTTCATGTGTTCAAAATAGGTCATACATACTTTTGACGGATGTTTAAACATTATTATATAATATATAAAAATAACTTTTTATATATATATAATTATATTATGGACGATAGTAGGCAAGAAATTATTACACGGTTAAAATTTTTATCTAGAGTTTCGCGTGGTCAAAAAATAAATGTTAAGGATATGACGTTACAAGATGAAAGTTGGATAACTTCTGCTTCAAGATCTGTATGGAATATTGATAATCGAAATAATACCATGACCTTCATACAAAATACTATTACTAGTGCTTTTAACATGATAGTTCTACTTTTAAAAAGTGATAGTGTTGGGGATCATCAAATATGTAAGGCAATCGTTTCTGATATTAATGGAGCAAAACGTGGAATACAAAATTTAAAATCTACATATGATAATGATACATACTTTTGTTGTGGTGTTGATACTTATATACAAATGATTGACGCACATATGGCAGATTTAAAAAGTAAACAAAGTGATTTATTTGATGGAATCGAAGATATTAAAAGTGGATTTCCATCACCAGATATGAATGGTTTAACAAATATTGGTAAAGGATTATCTGTATCTCCTGAACTTTTAAATATAGCTACTAATAAGAATGAAAAAAAAGATAATTAAATACGAGACATAAAACTACGATTACTATTATAATTTGTAATACTTGTATCTGGTTGGAAACAAGAATCTAATTTAAAATATTCAATAACTCTATCTATAAAACATTTATTTTCATTATTAATATTTATTGTAATATTAATATTGGTTTCATTTGATAACGATATTTTTTCTTCATCGATAACATAAATTTGTAGTTTTTCAAACATAGAATTAGGAACACTGCTTCTACATAAAATACAATTATATTTATTTTTCATTTTATCCATTTTTCTCCATTCTTTAAGACATGTTTTATGAATAAATTGATGACAACAATTCATTTTTACAATAACATCTCCTTTTTCATATTCTTGAAGACAAATCGGACATGTCAATTCATCTTCATGATGTAGTATGATTGACATATTGTTAAAAATGTTTTTTTTATAACATAAATACTCAATAATTTTTAATTAACAGATATGAATCTCTCCTGATAATAATTTTTTTTCATATAATTTTCTTTTTATTGTTTCGTTTAAATCATCACAAAACATTTCCATATTTTTTGTACTTTTTGAGTCTGAATTATCAACATGTATGTTTGCAAAAATGCGATTAGGTTCTATCCATATTTTATGCATTTCCATAACATATCTATCTAATTGATATTTTACTAATTCATAATCAGCACCTCTCTCTTTTGTATCTCTTGTTAATCTTCTGCTATATCTAATATTATGATTACAACTTACAAATATTGTTAAATCAAAACAATTACGTAATTTTTCTGTGGCTAACAACATTATACCGTCTACTAATACATATTTTCCAGGATATATTTTCTTTGTTCCTGTATATGTTGATGTCGAATAATCGTATATAGGCATATCGATTGGTTCACCATTTTTTAATTTTTTTAAATGTTCGATAAATAAATCTATATTAAATGAATCAAGAGTATCAAAATTATGATTTCGCATAAAATCTTCACGATTTATAGATTTATTAAAATCACTATTAATAAAATAATTATCCATACTTACTTGTTCGGCGTATTCTAAATAATTTTTTAAATTATTTGAAATTGTTGTTTTTCCACTAGCTGAACCACCACAAATACCAATTAATTCTGGTTTTTTTGTTTTGAACATAAATTATATAATATAGTTGTTATTATATAATTTAATAAAATTATTTGTGTTTAGTTTTCTTATGTTGTCCCTTTCTTTTACGTTTTTTAGTCTTTCTTTTACCACCTTTTATATTTTTAAAACCTTCATTTAGAGCCTTGCTCCATCTATCTTGATTAATGACACTATTATAAAATGGGTGAATATTATACTCGAGTAACCTTGGATTAACTCCTGAAAGAGGAACTTCATTTTCTTGCTGTTTAACTTCTAGTTTTGGTGGTTTAGTATATATGTCAATTAAATCAAGCTCAGGTGTTGCTGGTTGTGTTGCTGGTTGTGTTGCTGGTTGTGCTTCTGGTGCTGATTGTGTTGTGGTTGTTAAATTGACAATATTTTCTTGATCAAGTTTCCTTTTAATTCTTTTTCCTGTATTATCATTAGATTGATTTTGTCCAGACATTAAGCTAGGTTCATCAGTTAAATTTGGTACTGTAGGTGGTTTTGTTTGTTGTTCAGCAATTAGAGCAAGATATGCTTCATTACCTTTTATTTCATCTATGATTTTATTTGATTTTTCGTTTATAATAGACTCAATACTTTGTTTATTAGTCATTAAAGCTCTATCTATATTTTGTTTAATTGTGTCGAGACTTGTTTTTAATGTATTTTTAATATCTTCACTATTTTTGTTAGTGTTGCTAATAGTTTTTATCAAAGCTTCATTAATGTATGATTTAATTGTTTTTGTGTCACTACCTCCTTTATATTTCTTTTTATTTTTTTTCTTTCTTGTTTTATTTGCCATTAATATATGTATATATAATAAATTATTTACCAATCATTATAAATTTTACCACCTTTGAAACAACCGCAAATTTTTGTACAAATATTTTCACCCAAAACCTCTTTTATTTCTTTTAAATTTAAAAATAAAATACTATTAGCAGATAAGTAGTTACATATATCATCCGTTTTATGAACAACTAATTCTTCTTTTGTAGGAAGATCAATCCCTAAATTACACCTATCTACAATTTCAGGCGATGCTATCCTAACATGAATACTTTTTGGATTTCCAACAGATTTAATTTGTTCAATTAATGATTTGAATGTGTTGCCTCTTACAATTGTATCATCTACTATAATGATATTTTTATCGGTTATTGAATCTTCGTATATATTAAAGGCTTTTGAACACGCATTCTTTCTTTCTTCATCATTCGGCAGTATAAAAGTACGTCCAACGTCCTTTTTCTTTTCAATACATTGAACATATGTGAATCCTGAAAATAACGCATACCCTTCTCCGGCAGCTATACCAGAATTAGGACTACCCACAACTATTGTATCTTCTTTACTAAATAACATATTTTTACCAACATCATTTCTTGCCAATCGAGAACCTAATTTAAAACGAATATCATATAAAGTATTATTGTCTATTTTTGAATTATGTTTCATAAAGTAAAAATATTCAAATACACAAAAAGATTTATTGATTTTATTAGCTTCTAATTTATATAATTTATGAATTACTTTTTGTGATTTAGTTTTATATGGAATAATATTTTCTTTTTCACCAATGTATAATAATTCACCAGGTTCTAGTTCTTTTATATTTGTAGTATTTTCCCCAAATCCACATGTTTCAGAACCACAAATAATTGTATTAAAATCTAAATTACCATAAAAAAATGGTCTAACACCAAAACGATCGCGTAAAATATATAAACCGTCTTCGTTTTGAATAATTAAATTATATATTCCTTTAATTGTTTGTAGTAACTTTGTTAATATATTTTTCATACTATATCCTTTATCAATATAGTCTTCTATAAAATTTAATATATATCTAGAGTCATTTTGTTCGTAAGATATTTTTTGTATATTTCCATTGTGAACCATTGAAAAATTATGTTTTACAGAATAAAATGGTTGAATTTGTGATTGACATATTTGATATTCGTTCACACCATCATTTTCATACATAATATGTTTTTTACCAGATGTTGAATAACGATTATGACCAATAATTGATTTGAAATTTTCATCATTTTTATATTTACTGTATATATCTTTAACCAACCCATTCCCTTTGTATAAACCCCATTCATTATTACTATTAATAAAAGATATTCCAGAACTTTCACGGCCTCTATGTTGTAGTGCGTCTAATGAATTAATACATTTTTTAATAAAAGGCTGTTCACCATTAATAGAATAATATCCTACTATGGCACATTCTTCTTTTAATTCTGACATATTTAAAGTATATAATATTCATTTATGTGTATTCGGCAAAATATAATAAAAATAATACTTGTATTTATTATATTAATGTTTTTCTATTTGTATGGCGAGCTAAATAACAATAAACAACATTGTTATTACATTGAAAGCACATGTTTTTTACAGGATTTAACAAATGATGACATTAAATTTTTATATAAAATATTGAAAATTAAATTGAAAGACCCAAATCTACCTGATTTGCCTTATTCTATGTGTAAAGAAGTAGGTTATTATATGAATTATAAATCCCCATGGTGTTCAAATGTATTGTCAATATTTAATAAAAATGGTTATACTAAATTTAAAAGAATCGAAAGAACAACATTAATCTCAAATAATATTTTTGATGAATCTCTTCTTGATCCTAAATTACACAAAGTTTATGAAATTCAACCAAATTCTTTTGATGTAAATGTTGACAGAGTTTTTAATGAAGTAATACCTGTTAGTAAGTTGGAAGAATATGCTATGAATAATAATCTTGCTCTTGATAAAAGTGATATAGCATACTACACAAATTTATTTGGTTGTATATTAGAAAGAGACCCAACAACAATGGAGATTGTTGATTTGGCACAGTGTAATAGTGAACATTCTAGGCATTGGTTTTTTAATGGTATAATGAATATAAATGGTGTTAGAGAAACCAAGACATTAATGGATTATATTAAAGAACCACTTGAATATAACAGGAATAATAGTGCTTTAGCCTTTAAAGACAATGCTAGTGCTATTAAAACCGATGCTCCTGTTATTGATTTATTACCAGAAAAACCAAATGAAAGTTCACCATATGTTATGAAAGAAATGTCATACCTTCCTACATTAAATGCTGAAACACACAATTTCCCAACAGGTATTTCACCATTTCCAGGAGCAGCTACAGGAGTTGGAGGAAGACTACGCGATACGCATGCTATTGGTAGAGGTGGTATAATATCAGCAGGTATAGCTGGTTATTGTGTAGGCAATCTATTTATGGAAGAAGACTTACATGATTGGGAAAGTACTGAAAGGTCGTATCAAAAAATAAATGGAGCAAAAATGTTGTTAGAAGCAAGTGATGGAGCTAGCGACTATGCTAATAATTTTGGAGAACCTTTAATAGCAGGATTTTGTCGTTCTTTTGGTATGGAAGTTACATATTGGACACTGGAAAATAGTGTTAGGGGTGTTGAAAAACAACAATTTGAGTATATTAAGCCAATTATGTATAGTGCTGGTATAGGAAAAGTACCAGCTGAATCATTATATAAAGAAGAAGGTGAACCTGGTATGTTAATTTACAAAATAGGAGGTCCGGCTTATAGAATTGGTATAGGTGGTGGTAGTGCTTCATCTAGGCCCCAAGATGCTAAAATAGACGATTTAAATTCTGTTCAGAGAGGAGATCCTGAAATGGAAAATAGAATGAATCGATTGGTTAGAGCATGTGCTGAAATGGGTAGTGAAAATCCAATTGTTAAAATACATGATCAAGGTGCTGGTGGTATGGCTAATGTAACTAAGGAAATTATTGAACCTCTTGGTTGTGATGTTAATATAGATAATGTAATAGTTGGAGATGAAACATTGACGGAATTTGAGATATGGAATGCTGAATATCAAGAACAAAGTACTATTTTAATAAGAAAAGAAAGCGAAAAATTAATTCAACAAATAGCAAAAAGAGAGAATGTTCCCATAAGTTGTATAGGGGAATTAAACGAATCAGATAAAATACGTGTTATTGATAATAATAATACCCTACACGTTGATCTAAATCTATCTGAAATTTTAACAAATAAAAGGAAAAAAGAATATTTTATTAAAGACCGCCGTGAAATCTTTTCAGAATTATTGATACCAACAAGAAGAATACAAAATATTGAATTTAAAAATGATTTGAAAAAAATATTTTCTCTTGTAAGTGTTGGGTCAAAAAGTTTTTTAACATTAAAAGCTGATAGAACTGTTGGTGGATTGGTTGTCCAACAACAATGTGTTGGTCCATTAGATATTCCATTATGTGATTATGGTATGACAAAACATTCGTTCTATACTGATCAAGGAACTATTACTGCGGTTGGTGAACAACCGATTAAGGGTATAATTGATCCAAAAGCGATGGTTGGATTATCTATTGGTGAAATGTTGACTAATATTATTTGGGGTGTAGTACCTAATATTCAAAATATAAAATGTTCAGGAAACTGGATGTGGCCAAATTGTGACCCATATGAACAGTTTAAATTATATGAATGTGTTAAGGAAGTATCTAGAATTTTACAACTACTTGGAATTGCGATTGATGGTGGTAAAGATTCTCTCTCAATGACAGTTAAAACAGAAGATAAGAAGACAATAAAATCTCCAAGAAGTTTTGTTATTACTGGTTATGCTGAAGTTTTTAACTATCATAATAGAGTAACTCCTGATTTAAAATATGAAAATTCTACATTATTATATATTAATTTAAGTAATAGTAATTTTAGACTAGGTGGTTCAGCATGGGCACAAACTCAAAATTGTTTAGGTAATAGATTTCAGATACCAAAATTTGAAAATAAAATGGTTGAATTATTTCCACTTGTATTTAAAGAGATACAAGAACTTATAAGTAATCATGTTATTAAATCTGGACATGACGTTAGTGACGGAGGATTAATTACAACAATTTTAGAAATGTGTTTTTCGGGAAATTATGGTTGTGAATTAGATATTTCAGCCGACCCTTCTTTATATGAGTTTATGTTTTCTGAAGAGTTAGGATTAGTAATAGAAATTAGTCATGAAAATGTTCATTATGTTATGAATGTTCTTGAAAATATAGTTCCTGTCTATTTATTAGGGCATGTAGTAGATAATGATAATGTTACTATACGGTATAATCAAGAAATTGTATTGGATTCAAAAATGACTGAATTACGTGAATCATGGGAATCAACAAGTTTAAAACTCATTAAACGTCAATATGGTGAATTATATGCTAATACATATCGAAATAAAATTATATCATATGAGCATCAGCGTTATGAACATTCTTTTTTGTATAATATGAACAATCTTTCTTTCGGTTATAGACCACCTGTAGCAATTTTACGTGACGAAGGTACAACAGGAGATAGGGAAATGGCAGCAGCATTTTATACAGCAGGATTTCAACCATGGGATGTTACACGTGAAGAATATAATATGATGTATGATGAAATTAAGTTTCCAATTACAGCTATATGTGGAGGTTTCACATACAGTGATGTATTGGGTGGTGGAACAGGTTTACGAACAGGTTTGGATGTAAAGGGATTAAAACTTGGCATTTGTAATGGTTGTCAAATGGAGTTGGATATGGATGTAAATCAAAGTGGACGTTTAGAATCTGATATGGTATGGGTAAATGGTGATAACGCAAAATTGTTTACAATACGTGGTAGACATAAATGTATTACTGTTAATAAAAAGGGAATTGTAAAAGAAAAAGGGGTTCTGTTGTGGGCCGATAATAAATGTGTTGGAAAAGAAAAACACGACGGATTATTTTTGATGCCACACATAGAGAGAATGATAACACATAATGAATTAGAAAGTGGATGGATAGAGATATTCCTTAATTTTCATAAATTAATAAAAAAAAATTGATATAATAATTGTGTTAAAACTATTTTTAATGAACGTTATTCTTGAAGTAGTATTTAATATTATTGTAATTATTTTCGCACTGCTAGTTCTTTCTTGTAAATTGGGATGTTATATTATTAAACGTCGTCATGAACAATATCAACGTCAGGTAAATATTATTAATAATAAACTTAAAATTATTAATGATATGAAAAAGGAAATTCTAAAAAATGATTAATTAATCAATTAAATAAATTGAGATATAGTAATACTTTTTTATTATTGTAATGTCAGGCAGGGATAATACAGACGCGTTCAATAATCTTATGCAAATTAAAACAGCCAACGCATTTGGTAAAGACTATCTGGATACTAAAAATCATTCTTCAAAACATATTCGGAATCTATTTAAAGATTGGGATACTCATATTTACGGTCAAGAAGCATTGAGACAATATGAAGCAAATCCAAATATTAAGTACTTACAGGAATATGTAGAAGGTTATGAGAAACATCTAAAAAATCATATTGAAAAAAAATTTGTCATTAGATAATATAATGGATTGTTGTAAAGATTCAAATAAATCAAAAAAATGTAAAAGAAAGAGTGATAATAAATTTTTTTCTTTACCGAGAAGATTTACAAAAGAACAATGTCAAAACGGTGTAAAAGGTTTTACAATGCGTAGTTCTTGTGCTCCATACAAAGAGTGTCAAGGTGGTGGAAGAACTAAAAAACTTTTACCAAAATTAAGAAAGATAGACGAAAAAAATAAACGTCATAAATATAAAATAGATGACCCTCAGTCTAAACGTATTTTAGCTATGAAAGAAGGAATTAATTATGAAGTAAAACAAGGTAAAACAAAAAAACAGGCAGCAATTGCTAAAAAGGGTAGATTTAATATATTACGAATATATCGCCGTAATAGTAACAAAAAACATTGTCGTAGAATTACAAAAGATATGAAATATTTAGATAAAACTTATAAATTAGGCAAAACTACTAATATTTGTAAGGGAGGTGGTAAACGTTCTACAAAAAAGAGAGAATTTTTATATAATCCAGATGAACCAAAAAAATCATTTGATGTTTATATTGATAAAGACCCAAGTGATACAATACCAATTAAGTATACTACAGTTAAAGATGTTAAAGATACTATAAAAAAATTAGAGAGATTATATAAAAAAGATAAATATTCACATAAAAGAATATGGCAGGTTGGTATGATTATGAAGGTTCGTCTAGAAGCAATCAAGAAAAATCATAAAAAGGCAAAAGATATTAATAAACGATTTGAAGTTTCTGAAAAGTATTTTAAATTTTTGGGTAAAAGAACAAAGACACCAGAAATAAAACGAAAGAAGATGGTTTTTAAATTATAAATCATCAAATATTAATCTACGTCTTGTAGTTTGTCTTTCATTTATAGAGTTAAGTGCGTTTTCAATTACACTTTCCGCAAGTTCACTAGCAATTCTCTCTCTTTCTAATGCTTCCATTGTTAATTCTTGAATTTCATTTATGGTAGAACCAAAACTTCTATTTAAAGATTCATCAGTCAAAGAAGTGTCGTTTCCTGTATGTAAATTTTGAACTAAATTAAATCTACATACTGGGCAAGTATTTTTTGTTCTTGTCCATAACATT
>MDTE01186087.1_pt1 | contig 12266 bp, 10 predicted proteins | sample 811231 | NCBI WGS metagenome assembly MDTE01 (sample SAMN05326651, study PRJNA326480) | marine metagenome | isolation source: seawater | place: Indian Ocean: Red Sea | collected 2010
AGGTCTGGAATTTGTTTTGCTATTTTATCTACAAATGAATATGGTAAATCTTGCACTCTTCCTACATCTCTAATAACTGCTTTAGCAGATAAAGAATCATATGTTATAATTTGAGAAACTTTATTCTCGCCATAAACATCAATTATATGGTCAATGATTTTTTGCCGATTTATCATACAAAAATCTATATCAAAATCTGGGAGAGAAACTCTTTCTATGTTTAGAAATCTCTCAAAAAGAAGATTATGCTTAATTGGATCAATTGTAGTTATACCAAGCGAATATGCTACTAACGATCCAGCTCCTGATCCTCTGCCAGGACCAACAGGAATTGAATGATTTTTTGCCCATGAAATAAATTCATGGACAACAAGGAAATAATCAGTAAATTTCATTTCATTTATTACATCTATTTCACTCGTAAGTCTTTTATTATAAGTTTCTTTTTCTGTTATACCTTCATTTCTTAAAATGACTTCCAACCCTTTATGTGCGAGATCAGAAAAATATTTTTTATTGTCAATTTTATCTGGAGTTATAAATAATGGTAAATGATGATTCGATGTATCAAAATGTAAGTTACATTTTTTAATAATATAATTTATATTTTCAATTGCATCAGGAATATCAATAAATAATTTTTCCATATCCTCTTTAGATTTAAAATATTGTTGGTCAGAATATTCAGTTTGTTTATTTCTTTCATCAAGTTTTATTTTTCTTGTTATGCAAACTTTAGTTTCATTGATTTCAAAGTTATCTGGATTCATAAAAAGAACATCATTTGTAGCTACTAAAGGTAGATTTAAATCTTCAGCAATATTGATTATATAATTATTATAGATCTCTTCATTAAGTCTAGATGTTCTTTCAATCTCGCAATACAGTCTATCTGTAAAGAATTTAGAAATTGATTCTAAATCTTTCTTAATAATATTAATTTTTTCACCTAAAAGGTTATTGCCTAATAAACCATTTCTTCCACCAGTGAGCAATATTAGTCCTTGATTAAATTCACAAAGTTTTTTAATTGAAATACATGGCTGATGGTAATTATTTTTTGATGAATGTGCATAAGTTATCAATTTTATTAAATTGTTATATCCTTCCATATTCATACAAAATAAAACTATATTAGAATTATTTTGGTTATTGTAATTTGTCTTAATAGAAAGTTCACAACCAATAATAGGTTTAATTTTTTTCTCTATACACTTTTGATAAAATTTTACGGCATTAGAAATATTTGCATAATCTGTAATAGCCAAACTTGTGAATTTATTTTGTTTAGCATAATCAACAAGTTTATCAATGATTATAATGCCGCTATCTAGAGAGTAAGATGAATGTAAATGTAAATGTGTAAATTCTTTTTTCATAATATCACGTATTCAAAGGCGCAAATGACATTCTATGATGTATACAAGGTCCAAATATATTTAAAGCAATCTTATGTTCCTTTGTTGGATATCCTTTATTTTTATCAAACCCATAAACATTTAACTTTGAATGAATGAACTTCATTTCATTATCTCTAATTACCTTAGCTACAATAGAAGCTGCAGATATAATTGGTATATTCTGATCACCTTTCACAAAGCATTCAGTAGATATATTAACATTTGGTGAATATAGCCCATCTATATATATCAATTCAGGTGTAATTGAGAGATTATGAATTGCCCTCTTCATAGATAATAGTGTAGCATTATGAATATTAATTTTGTCAATTTCTTGATTTGTAGAGATACCAATACCTAATGCCAAGCTATTATTAATAATATACTTACATATTTTTATTCTTCTAGACTCACTAATTGCTTTTGAGTCAACAAATTGACTATCATCAATATTATTTTTAAGGATTAATGCTACTGAAACCACAGGACCAGCTAAACTTCCTCTGCCTACTTCATCAATACCAGCTAAAAGTTTGCTTGTCATTGGTAAAACACTATATAATTGAACATTATTATAAATATATCAAAATTTTAAAATTGATGCCGAGAAAATGAAAAAAAATAAGATTAATATTGGAATAATTGGACTCGGTTATCTTGGCAAATATCACTATGAGAAATACCATAAAAATCCATTATGTAACATAAAATGGGTTGTAGATATAGATCAAACTAATCTAGTCCATTGCGCAAAGAAATACAAAAGGACAAAAGAATATAAAAAAATAATTAATGATGTAGATGCTGTATCCGTGGTAACTCCAACAAAAACCCATTATTCTATATCAAAGTTTTTCTTAGAAAATAATATTCATGTTTTATTAGAAAAGCCTATGACGAATACAATCAGTGAAGCAGATAAATTGATAAAAATTGCAAAAAAAAATAACCTCATATTGCAAATAGGTCATCTTGAAAGATTTAATCCAGTAATGAATTTCTTGACAAATCAAATTAAAAAGCCGATGTTTATTGAAGTTCACCGTTTATCAAAATTTAATGTTAGATCAACTGATGTGAATGTTATATATGATTTAATGATTCATGATATTGATATTATAAAATCATTAATAAATAGTGATATTAAAAAAATATCAGCTTTCGGTAAAAAAATATTAACTAAATCTACAGATATTGCTAATGTCAGAATAGAATTTAATAATGGGTGTGTAGTAAATTTAACGGCAAGTAGAATAAGTCAAAAAAATGAAAGAAAAATAAGAATTTTTCAAAAAGATACCTATATTTCTGTTGATTTTATGAATCATACGATAAAAAAATATACTAAAGATAAAATAAAACTATTTAAATGTGAAGATATAAAATTTAAAAAATCTGATGCTCTAAAAATAGAAATTAATAACTTTATTCTTTCATGTCTGAAAAAAGAAAAACCTTTAATTGATGGTAGAATAGGCAAACAAGCATTAATTACAGCAGATAAAATCTCTAAATTACTATGAATAAAAATAATATAAAAATATTTGATTTAACCAAACAATATAAAAAAATTAAAAATGAAATAAATTCATCAATAAAAAATGTATTAGAAAGTGGTCAATATATTTTAGGTCATAATGTGAAGAGATTTGAAAATAGATTTGCTAAAGATTTAGGATCAAAATATGCGGTTACATGTAATTCTGGTACAGATGCCTTACTTCTATCATTAATGTGTTTGAATATAAAAAAGGGTGATGAAGTAATTACATCTCCTTTTACATACTTTGCAACTGCTGAAGTTATATCTCTGTGTGGCGCAAAACCTGTTTTTGTAGATATAGATAGTAAAACTTTTAATATAGATCCAGAAAAAATATCTAATGCAATAACAAATAAAACAAAAGCAATAATAGTTGTTCATTTATTTGGTCAACCTGCAAATATTATAAAAATTAATAAAATCTGTAAAAAATTTAAGATAAAAATGATTGAAGATTGTGCCCAATCTATTGGATCTAAAATAGGATCTAAAAAAACTGGTACTTTTGGTGATTTTGGGTGTTTTAGCTTCTTTCCTACAAAAAATTTAGGTACATTTGGAGATGGCGGAGCAATAGTTACCTCTAATAAAAAATTTGCCGAAAAACTACTTAAATTAAGAAATCATGGAGGTCTGGTCAGAAATGAACATGAATATATTGGTTTAAATAGTAGATTAGACGAGTTACAGGCTGCTATTCTAAATATCAAATTAAAATACTTAAACCTTTATAATACTAAAAGAAATCAAGTAGCAGCATTATATAAAAAATTGATTCAGAATGAAAAAATTATATTACCGCATGTAGATATCAACACACATCATGTATATAATTTATTCACCGTATTAGTAACAAATAGGAAAAAATTTATTAAATACTTAAATAAAAATAAAATTCCATATGGTATATATTATCCAAAACCTCTATATAAACAAAAATCATTAAAAAATATATGTTCTCAAAAAATACTTCCTATTGTTGAAAAAATTTCTAAACAATGTCTTTCGTTGCCAATGTATCCTGAATTAGATCTTGAATCGATAAAATATATTTCTAAAACTATTAATAAATATAAATGATGGACAACAAACATATATTTATAATAGCAGGAGAATCATCAGGTGATCAACATGCAGCTAAATATGTAAAAGAACATAAAAAAATTAATAAAAATATATATTTTTCTGCTATTGGACAAGAAGAATTAAAGAATGAAGGGGTCGATTTAATTTTCAATTCTGAATTGATATCTGTTGTTGGTATAATTGAAGTTATATCTAAATATAGAAAAATTAAAAAAGCAATTCAAATAGCATATGATCACATAACCAAAAAAAAACCAGACTTAATAATTTTAGTAGATTACGTTGAATTTAATCTTAAAATAGCAAAATTTGCTCAAAAAAATAATATTCCTGTACTTTTTTATGTTGCACCACAAGTATGGGCATGGAGAGAAAAAAGAATAAAAAAAATTGTTAGTCTAGTCAATCATTTAGCTGTTGTATTTCCATTTGAAGAAAAAATTTTTAAGAAGTATATGAATAATGTAACTTATGTAGGGCACCCATTAGCTGATAATAATAAACTTACACCTTCTAGTTTAGATTATAATAAAAAAAATATATCAATAGGAATATTTCCAGGAAGTCGAGAATCGGAAATAAAAAATAATCTATTTTGTATGATTGATTGCATAAGAAGTAATAAAAATAAATCAGATATTAAAGAAGAAATAAAAATATTTTATTCAAATGAAACTACAAAAAACTTATTAATCAATTTATTACCAAATGATTGGACCCCAGTATTATGTGATGGAAAAAATATAGATGAAATAAAAAAATGTAAAAAAGCTATAACAGCATCTGGTACAATTACATTAGAGTTAGCATTAATGAACATACCTATGGTCATAATATATCGTTTATCTCCACTTACATATTTCATTATGAGAAATTTAGTTAAACTTAAGTATATTGGATTAGTTAACCTGATTTTAGGTACGGATCTTGGTACCAAACAAATAGTTAAAGAGTTTATACAACCTGGTTATGCTGATCAAGTAGAAGCAATGGTAGAGTTGCAAAAAATTGATCAAAATAAGATATATAGAAAGAAAATTGAAGATGGATATTCCGATATTAGAAATATTTTAAAACCAGGAGCATCCTTTAAAGTTGCTAAAATAGCGGAAAAAATGTTGAAATGATTACCGCGTAATACCTCTTTTACTATTTTTAATAAAATTAATAAAATTTGAAACTTCTTTATAATCTAATCCTAATTGATTGATAGATTGTATAGCCTCATCTCGTTTAGTTTTATTTTTTATAAATATTTTAAATGTTTTTTCTAGTGCTTGGATTACAGCAGAATCAAATCCCCTTCTCTTTAATCCTGCGCTATTAATTTTATAGGCTTGAGCATGATTGCCTGCTACCAAAGTATATGGTGTTACATCCATGGAAATTACCGTACCTAATCCTGAAAAAGCATATTCTCCAATAACACAATTTTGATGGACAAGAGTAAAACCACCTAGTGTTACATTATCTAATATTTCTACATGTCCTGCTAAAGAAGCAGCATTTGAAAAAATACAATTATCTTGTATTACACAATCATGAGCGACATGTGTATATGCCATAAATAAATTATTGGAACCAATAGAAGTATAATTAATACCTGCAGCTGTACCACGATTTAATGTGCAATATTCACGAAAAATATTATTGTCACCTATTTTAAGTGTGGATTCTTCTCCTTTAAATTTAAGATCTTGAGGAATTTCACCTATTGATGAAAATTGAAAAAAATGATTAGATTTACCAATAAATGTATTTTTTTTAATAACAACATGATTTTCTATTATAGTATTTGGTCCAATTTCAACATTCTGCTCTATAATAGAATATGCGCCAACTTTAACTGTAGAATCTAATTTAGCATTCTTATGAATTATTGCAGTCTCATGTATCATTTTTACTTCTAACTGCTCCTAATAATTCAGCTGTACACACAAGTTCATCATTAACTTTGCATTCTGATGTAAATTTATGTACATCTTTTTTACTCTGGATTAGGTTGACCTTAATTATTAGTACATCACCTGGATATACTGGTTTTTTGAATCTTGCTTTATCAATTCCTACAAAATAATATAATAAATCTTTAGGTCTATCATTACTTTTAAAATCTAAAAGTGCAGTTGCTTGGGCCATAGCCTCTAAAATCAAAACAGCTGGAAATACTGGATGATCTGGAAAATGACCTTGAAAGAATGGTTCGTTAATACTTACATTTTTTTGAGCAATTAAATTATCATGTTTTTCAAAACTTATAATTTTGTCAATTAGTAAAAATGGGTATCTATGTGGTAATAGATTTCTGATATCATTTTTATTCATTATCATCTCCATCGTTTTTAGTTAAAACTAATTTTGCTATTTTATCTAAATTTTTATATCTAGCTTGATTTCTTCTCCATGATGCGGCTGGTTCTATTGTAGTACCTGATGCATATTGGCCAGGTTTGCTGATCGATTTTGTTACCATAGCCATTCCATGTATATGAACATTATCAACAATATTAATATGTCCATTTATTCCTGTTCCGCCACCTATTGTACAGTTTTTACCAATTTTTGTACTACCAGCAATACCAACACATGCTGCAATAGCAGTATTTTCACCAATTATTACGTTATGTGCTATATGGACCTGGTTATCTATTTTTACATTCGATTCAATAATTGTACTATCAATGGCAGCTCTATCAATAACTGTATTAGCGCCAATTTCTACACCAGAATCAATGATCACATTTCCTACTTGAGGTACTTTCTTCCATTTTTCATTATGTATAACCAAGCCAAATCCATCAGAACCAATTACAACACCAGGATGAATTATGACGTTATCAGCAATAAAAGTATTATCATTTATAACAACATTAGGATAGATCTCGCAATTTTTACCAATATGAATATCATTTCCTAGTACTACATTTTTAGCAATAGTAGAGCTTTTATGAATTGTACGATTTGGATTTTTTTTAGAAGACAATAAACCATTTTTTTTGTTTTTTAGACAGTGATATACAAATTTAGAAAACAAATATAGAGGTTCTTTTGTGATAATGCATGATTTGTTTGTTTTTTTTGATAATAAGGAATTTGTAATTATAATAGAAATATTAGAGTTATTTACAAAATTAATATCCTTGGTATTTAATAAATAAGATAACCCGTTTTTTTTTGGATTTGCGATACTACATATATTGTCTATTTCAATTCTGTCAGTTGTATTTGTAATACAACCCAAAAGATTACAAATTTTTTTTAGTGAATATTTTTCTTTAAGCTGCATTATTGAAGTTCAGAAATTATAGCTTGTGTTATATTAATATATGATTTAGCGTACAGCGTTGTTCCATCAGCTCTTATGATAAGATCGAAATCATTTTTTTCAGCATGTTTTCTAATAGCTGTCTCAACAATATTCCTTATCCTAGCTAATTCCTCTCCCTGTACTTTTTGTAATTCTTTGTTAAAATTTTCTTGTTTAGATCTAAAATCTCGTTCAACTTTTTGTATTTTCTTTACTAATGATTCTTTTTCGTTTGAAGCCATTACTTTTTCATTTTTAAGATATTTATCATTTAACGAATTCCATTCTTTCTCTAAAGTTGCAAGTTTTTTTGCTCTTGGATCAAATTGTTTTTTTATTTTAGCTTGTGAGTCTCTATATATAGGAATTTCTTTAAACAATCTATCTAAATTAACTATTCCCATTTTAAGCTCAGCTTGTGATGTTGATGGGACAACAAAACATAATAAAAATAATACTTGAATAAATCTTTTTTTATACATTACTAAAAACTACCTCCTAATGAAAATACAACGGGTTGTGTATCATCACCATCTTTCTTTTTAAAAGCATTTACAAAACCAACGGTTACATTTCCGATTGGTGTTAAAAATGTACCCTGTATTCCATAACTTGCCCTTAGTTCATTGTATTCGAAGTCATTAACATCTTCAAATACGTTACCTATATCCATAAATAATGATACTCTTATATTTCTTTGATCTTGTGCCAATACTGGAGGAGGTGGAAATATCCAATCAAACTGAGAAATTGTTACAAAATCACCACCTACAGCATCACAAGTTTTTGCTGTACAGCTTAGCGGTCCTGTTCCTTCATAAGTCAATGGACCTAAACTTGCACCATCAAATCCTCTAACAGATTTTACACCTCCAGCAAAAAATTTACTATGAAAAGGTACTGAAGTTGTACCAAATAACCCTGCACCAATACCAATAGTTGGTTTGATACGAAATACCGTATTCCAATCAAACAAACCAAATGTTGGAAAAACATAAGGAAAATTATATTCTCCTTTATAGCTTGCAGTAAAATATGATGCACCATCAACTGGAAAAAAAGCTTCTAATGAATATAAATGATCTTTCCCTCTAGTAGCAAAAACAGTTCGGTCACGTGTATCACTTCTATAATTTGTTTTTGCACTTATTCCAAACGATGTGTCTCCATGATCACCTAGATGATGTGTAACTATAATAGGTGAACCTATAGTTTTTGTATACTGAGTGAATAATATGTCATATCCAAATCCAAATGAGTCTGTTTCTGATACAGGTGAAACATAAAAAACACCTCCACCAAAAGTATCTGCTACATATGAGGCAGTTGATGTACTTGAAACATCAGTTTCACTATATATAAGGTTAACACTTTTACTTACACCATCAGGTGTGAAATAGGGATTTGTATTTATTAATTTAAACGATGTAGTTACCTGACTTTTTGCGGCTTCAAGAGAAACATTATTACCTTTTCCCAAGAAATTATCTTGTTGTACTTTCACATTAAATAAAGCTCCATTAGTATCAGACCATCCTGCACCTACCTTAAACTCACCTGATGTAGTTTCTTCAATATTGAATGTTACATCAACTTGATCGTTTCTTCCTTCTACTGGAGATTTATTTATTTGTACATTTTTAACATATTTTAGTCTTTGTAAACGTACCTTAGATCTTTCAATTTTAGAATTTGAGTGTAAAGATGATTCAAATTGTCTAATCTCTCTTCTATATACTTCATCATTTGTCTTTTCGTTTCCACGAATATTAATTCTTCTAACCATTGTTTGTTGACCAGGATTAACCCTAAATTCAACATCAACAATTTTTGTATCATCATCTATTTTAGGTATGGTAATAATATCTGGAAAAGCATATCCGGAATCACCTAATACAAAAGAAATAGAATTTTTAGATAATTCAACAATTTCTCTAGAAAATTTATTGCCTGGTTTTATTAAAGATAGTATTGTATCTTTAATTTTTTGTTCAGAAACTGCTGTATTACCAAATAACGTGATATCTCCAAACTCATAAATATCTCCCTCTTTTATACTAATTGAGACATATATATCTTTATTGTTATTCGATAAATTAACCTGGTTTGAAGTAATTTCAAATCTTATGTATCCTCTATTAAGATAAAAATCTCTAATTTTATCTAAATCTGATTCTAATACTGTTTTAGAATATGTATCTCTGCTAGACCAAAATTCAAACCAATACTTTGTTCCAGAATCCATTAAAGAAATAATCTGGTCATAAGAAAAATCTTTGTTCCCAATAATTGTGATATCTTTGATTGTCGATGGGTCTCCTTCATCTATATCTAATTCTAAAGAAATTAATTGATTTTCTAATTCTTTAACAGCACTTTTTATTGTTATGCTGTATCTCCCATAGTCATAATAGATTCGTAAGAGTTCTTGTTCAACTTTATCAAATACATTTTTGTCAAAGGGTCTGGATCTTGCAATTCCAACATTATCTAAAGCATTCATGATATCTTCAGATTCTATAATATTGTTTCCTGTAAGTTTTATTTCAGTTATTATGGGTTTTTCAACAACTCTTATAATCAAGTTATTGAACTCTAACAAGACAGCAATATCATCAAAATATTTGGTAGCATATAATTTTTTAATAATATTTTTACTAACTTCTGGTGTATAAATATCTCCTACCTCAATTTCGGCATATGAAAGTATAGTTGGTACACTAACGCGTAGATTCCCTTGGACAACTATATTATCTATCTTAACCTCTTCCCCTAGTACTTCAGAAGGAAGTAAATGTAATAAAAATAAAAATAAAATAACAAATATATTTTTTAAATTCATAATAATCTCAATAAATCATTATAAAAAGCTAAAATCATTATTCCAAAAAGAAGAACAATACCTAATTGTTGACCAAACAATTGAATCTTTTCAGGAACTGGCTTACCAATCAGAATTTCAAATGTATAAAATAATAAATGACCACCATCTAACATTGGTATGGGTAAAAGATTTAATATTCCCAAACTAATACTCAATATAGCCAGTATATATGCAAAATATACAAATCCCATAGATAAAGATTTACCAGTAAATTCAGCGATACTAATTGGTCCACTCAAATTTTTTAGATTTGCTTCTCCAAAAAAGAGTTTGGAGATCATTTTGAGCGTTAAAGCAGAATAATGATAAGTTAATTCTACTGATTGATAAATAGAAGCAATAATTGGATATTTTACTGTTACTCTATATTTATTTAATAAATTAGGATCTGGACTTATACCTGCAAACCCAATTATTTTATTTGAAGAATTTTTTTCAGAAGGTGTTAATATCATATAATGAATTGAATCAGATCTGTTAACTTTAATTTCAAGTTGTTTATTTGGGTTTATTTCTATTATTTTAACTAAATCATTCCATGATTTTATTTTGTTCTGATTAATTTCTAGTATCTGATCGCCAGGTAATAATTTAGCTATATTTGCTGGACTATTTTTTTGAACATTTCCTATTACCGATGGTATGACAGGTTGTTTAATTTTAATCCCAAGATTTTTTATAATATCACCTTCTTTTTTTAAGATATTCTGCTGATCTACTGGAAGTTTAAAATCATAGAAATTGTTATTATTATCTTTTACATATAGTGTAATTTCTTTTTTATCCACAATATTATTTAATAATTCCATTCTTACATCTTGCCATCGTTTAGTTGAATTGTTATTAACTCTGTATATTTCCATGTTTTTATATATTATTGGTTCGGCATTATTTGATATTGGGTCTATAGACTCAAAAATTGGCTTCATGCCAGATATTCCAAAAAAATGTACCATTGTGAAAAATACTACTGCAAGTATTAAATTAAATATTGGTCCTGCCGCAACAATCAAAAAACGTTTATAAACTGACTGTGTATCAAAACAATGTGCTAAATTATTGTTATATGATTCTGAATATTTAACTCTACGAGAAGATTTTCTTCTATTCGATGAAGAACTAATATATGTATCTAGTTCATGTGATTCTAGCATTTTTACGTAGCCACCTAACGGTATCATTCCAATACTATATTCAGTTTCATCTCCTTTAAATTTTTTTGTATAGATATTTTTTCCAAAACCAACATTAAAATTTAATACTTTTACATCAAATAATCTTGCAACATAGAAATGACCAAATTCATGGAATGTAACCAATATTCCTATGGCTATAATAAAACCTATAATACTTTGTATTATTTCCATTTTTTTGTACCTATCAATTCTTTTGTATATTCACGTATATCATGATCATTATCCAAAATAGATTGCAGTGTAGTATTTTTCTTAATTTTCATATTAGATAAAACTTTCTCAATTATAACCGGAATATCAGTAAATTTTATCTTATTTTTCAAAAAATACTCAACACTTATCTCGTTTGCTGCATTTAGAATAGTTGGAGCATTTTTACCGATTTTGATAGATTCGTATGCTAAATCAAGACAAGGATATTGGTTTCTTTTTGGATATGAAAAAGTTAAGGTTGAACATTTTTTAAAATCAAAAATCTTATTAGATATATTACTTCTTGAAGGCCAAGATAATGCATATGATATAGGTATTTTCATATCATGATTACTCATATGAGAAATTATAGATCCATCAGGATATGTAACAAGTGCATGAACAATACTTTGCGGGTGTATAATTATTTTAATATTATTAATATTTAAACCAAATAATATGTGTGCCTCAATAAGTTCTAATCCTTTATTCATCATCGTAGCTGAATCTACAGATATTTTTTTCCCCATTTTCCAATTAGGATGTTTTATAGCTTGATTTGGTGTAACTTTAGACAATTTATTTTTTGCTAGATTTAAAAAAGGTCCACCAGAAGCAGTTAAAATAATTTCCTGTATATTTTTTTTATAGTATAAAG
>MDTE01065747.1_pt1 | contig 12264 bp, 10 predicted proteins | sample 811231 | NCBI WGS metagenome assembly MDTE01 (sample SAMN05326651, study PRJNA326480) | marine metagenome | isolation source: seawater | place: Indian Ocean: Red Sea | collected 2010
GGATACAAATTTATAATAAGGTAAACAAATGAAACAAGGTTATTTGGTAATAGCACAGAATTCAAAAGATGCAGAAGGTAAACCTATTAATTATGTACGTATGGCTTATGCATTAGCATTAAGTATTAAACGTACACAATCACAAATTAAAAATATTTCTATTGCTGTTATTAATAAAAATGATGTACCAGAGCAATATAGATATGTATTTGATGAAGTTATTGAATTACCTTTTCAAGATGATGCAATAATGGCTAATTGGAAAATTAACAATAAATGGAAATATTATCATTGTACACCATATGAGCAAACAGTAATATTAGATACTGATATGTTGTTTATGACTGATGTAAGTCATTGGTGGGAATATTTTACACATTGGGATATGATGGCAACAACTAACGTTCAAACTTATCGCGGAGAAACTGTTATTGATAATCACTATAGAAAAACCTTTGGACCTAATTTATTACCAAATGTTTATACTGCATTTTTTTATTTTAATAAAAAATCTGATATGGTAAACGAATACTTTAGTGTAGTTGAAGACATATTTAGAAAATGGGAATATTATAGAGATACAGCACTTGTATTGCCAAAACAAGAATTTTTAAGTGCAGATGTTGTATATGCAATGGCTATGAAAATGTTAGACATAGTTGAGTTTGCAACTAATCCTGCGGTTACTTGTCCGACATTTGTTCATATGAAAGCAAGATTACAAAATTGGAAATCGGGATCAACTGAAGATTGGACTAAACATATAGGAGCATACTTTACACCAGATTGTAGATTAAAAATTGGAAACTATCAACAAACTTTACCAGTACATTATGTTACAAAAAATTTTCTTACAAATGAAATTATTAATACTTATGAGGAACAATTAAATGTCAGAGCTTAGAATTCTATATTATGATTTAGAAACAAAAGACATTATTAAAATTGTTCGTGAAGTTGATTCAAAACTTAATGATCCATATTTTGAAATACCATACGAAGATATAAAAGAATTTATAGATGGGACAAAAGTTCAATCACAATATTATGTAGAATTAAATCCAAAAGATCCAACTGATTTTACAATTAAGAAAAAAGAAATACATTTAAACATACGTGAAATTGATAAAACCTTACATAAAATTAGATCAGGAAATGATGATGATTTAAGTTATGATATTAGAGTTATACACAATAAAAAAGAAAAAACAGTTAGTTTTGAATTTAATCCTACATTAAAAGCATATATGGCAAGTAAGTATCAGCTTACAGGCAAACAGCAAAAGTTTACTAATCCAGAAATGCTTGTAATAAACGGTACTAGTATATTAAATTTCTTTATAACACAAACAGGTGATCCACATGACTTGTTTGCTAGTTATTATGTACCAGTTGTACAGTTGCTAACCCAAGATAAGCTAACAGCTAGTTACAAAGGAGAGTTAAATACTTGTAATGTGTATACACGAAGAATTTATGATGATTACTTAATGGTGGAGAAATAATATGGAAATAGATACAAGTACAAAAACTGATGATAAATTGAAAATAAAAATATCAGATATTGATATATTTTATCTATCATATGATGAACCAAATAAACAAGAACATTGGGCAGATATTAAAAGTAAAGTTCCATGGGCTAAATGGGTAGATGGAGTAGAAGGATCAGATGCGGCACACAAAGCCTGTGCTAACAAAAGTGATACTAATAGATTTATTACTGTTGACGGTGATAACAAATTAGTAAATTATGAAAAGTTAATTGATCTCGAATTAGATTTTTCTGAATATAATTTAGAAAATTTAGAACATTCAGTAATATCATTTACAGGTTATAATAATATTAATGGATTAATGTATGGCAATGGTGGTATTAAATGCTGGCCTAAACAAGCCGTACTTGATATGAAAACACATGAGGCCGCTGAATCAGAAGGTTCGGCTGTAGACTTTTGTTGGGATATGAATTACATACAATTAAATGAATGCTTCTCTCACGTATATAATAATGCAACACCTTATCAGGCATACAGAGCAGGGTTTAGAGAAGGTGTTAAAATGTCATTAGATAGAGGATTTAAAGTTGATCCAGTTAACTTTGAAAAGAATATACATGACAAAAATTATCATAGATTATTAATATGGGCATCAGTTGGACAAGATGTTGAAAACGGTTTATGGGCATTATATGGTACAAGACTTGGTTGCTATATGACTAATTGTACAGATTGGGATTTTGTTAATGTAAGAGACTTTGAATGGCATACTAAATTTTGGAATGAAGAAGTTAAGCCACAATTTGCAGGTGGTAATCAAACTTGTCATGTTGAAAAGTACCAATGGGATCAAGATAAACTTTGGAATGAAACCGTAAGACTTGGTAAAGAGTTAAGAAGTAAACTTGGATTACAAATTGATGATTTAAGTGCCGAAGGATCTGCTTTCTTTAAAAAAGTATATTGGAACCCACCTCGCTCTGGAGCATTTGTAACAGAGAAAGGAACTGACGGAATTACTCGTTATAAAGTATTGAAATGACCGATGAAGTACCTAAGATCAAACAAACCAGAGATGAACTAAATGCTGTATCTCCAAGTTTCTGTCTAGCCAAGTGGTATCAATCAACAATACACTTGCAATATGGACATACACATAGTTGTCATCACCCTAGAACGCATAAAGTACCTGTTGAAGAATTAAAAAATAATCCTAGTGCTTTACATAATACTGAATATAAAAAATCACAAAGAGAATTAATGTTAAAAGGTGTACGACCACCTGAATGTCAGTATTGTTGGAACGTAGAAGATTTAGGTCCAGAACATTATAGCGATAGAAGTTCTAAATCACATGAATACTGGGCTAAACCTTTTTTAAAAGAAACTTCAGAAATGGTTGGTGTAGAAAACGTTAATCCAACGTATGTTGAAGTTAGTTTTTCAAATGTTTGTAATTTAAAATGTTCTTATTGTTCACCTGCATTTAGTAGTTCATGGATGGAAGAAATTCAATCAGAAGGTGCATATCCTACAAGCGATAATTTTAATAATTTACATTGGCTTCGAAAAGAAGGCAAATTACCGATTCCTCATCGTGAACATAATCCTTATGTTGACGCATTCTGGAAATGGTTTCCCGACCTGTACAAAAACCTCCAAGTTTTCCGAATCACAGGCGGGGAGCCTCTATTAACTAAAGACACATTTAAAGTTTTAGATTATATTAATAATAATCCAAGACCAGAATTAGAATTAGCAATTAACTCTAATGGATGTGTTCCAGATAAACTTTTTGATCAATATATTGAAAAAATGAAACGTATTACGTTAGATGGCAAAATTGGTTTAACAAGATTGTACACTAGTGTAGATACATTTGGTGAACAGGCAGAATATATTAGAGATGGATTGAACTTTAATCAATGGTATGATAATATATGTCGTGTATTAACTGAATTGCCTAAAACAAAAGTAACAATAATGTGTACAACTGGATTATTGAGTTTACCAAACTTTCATAAACTTGTAGATATAATACATCCATTAAAAAGAGAATTTTATAGTAATGAACGTAGAGTACCAATAACATTAGATACAGCAATATTAAGACATCCTAGTTATTTAAGTGGCGTTGTTGCAGATCCTAGTTATTCTAAAATGCTTGATCCTTCTGTTAAAATTATGTTAGAAAATGCAGAAACACATAATAACGCATATAAAGGATTTTTTGATTTTGAAATAGCAAAACTAAAACGTTTTCAACAGTACATTGCCGCAGGACCTAACCCACAAGAAAGATTAAATATAAAACAAGTGCGAAAAGATTTTGTATCTTATATAGATGAATATGACAAACGAAGAAATAAAAACTTCTGCAAAACTTTTCCAGAACTAGAAGAATTTTATAATTTGTGTAAACAATAAAATGACAAAAAAACGTAAAGACGAAACGTACCAACAGTATAGAGATAGGGTAATTAACCCAATATCGTCATCATGGTGTGGCGCCAAATGGTATAATGCTACTGTATGGTTGAACAGCGGAACAACAGCAAGTTGTCATCACCCACCTGCACATAAAATACCATTAGAAGAAGTATTAGCAAATCCAAAAGCAATACACAATACCAAATATAAAAAAATGGTACGTAAACAAATGCAATGTGGTGAAAGACCTAAAGAGTGTGAGTATTGTTGGAAAGTTGAAGACTTAGGTCCTAACAATGTTTCTGATAGGGTTTATAAAACTGTAATATACACAGAAGATCAAATTAAAGAAGCAAGTGAAATGGATTGGCAAGAAGATGTTAATTTAAAAACATTGGAAATTGCTTTTGATGCCAACTGTAACTATGCTTGTTCATATTGTAATGCTAGTTTCTCAACAACTTGGCAAAATGATATACGTAAAGATGGTGCATATCAAAATTTAGTTAGTGATGGAGCAAGAGCATTTCAACAAGATGGTAAATGGGCAATGCCCTATGGAAAGAAAAATGAAGGCAATCCTTATGTAGATGCTTTCTTTAAATGGTGGGAATCAGATTTACAATACACACTACAAGAACTAAGAGTAACTGGCGGCGAAGCAACTATGTCACAAGACTTTTGGCGTTTGTTAAATTGGTGGCAAAGCAATAAAGATTGTGATGTACGATTAGCAGTAAATTCTAATTTAGGAACTAAACCAGAACTAATAGATAGACTAGCAAGAGAAAGTCATGCGTTTAAAGAGTTTGATTTATATACATCAAACGAAGCATTTGGATCACACGCAGAATATATACGTGATGGATTAATATGGGATACTTGGTTAGGTAATATTCATAAAATGATGGAACAAGGTAATGTACGTGAACTACATATGATGATGACTATTAATGCATTATGCTTGTTTAGTATTACAGAATTTATGGACGAAATGATTAAACTAAAAGAACGTTATGGACAATTTGCTCCTGCAATGAGTTTTAACATATTACGTTTTCCAAGTTTTCAATCAGCAGTAACGTTACCGCAAGATATTAAAAAACGTTTAGCTGATAATTTAGAAAATTGGTTAGAAAATGTAGGAAAGAAACACGAATTATTTTTTGATATGGAACAAGACGGTGTAAGTAGATTAATAAATTATTTACGTGAAGTAGAAGTAGGTCATCAAGGAACATCATCTATAGAAACACGTGAAAGAGATTTTAAATCATTTTATTCACAATATGACATAAGAAGAAATAAACTATTTGACAAAACATTTCCAGAAGATGTTGTTAAATGGTATAAATCAATACCAGATACAAATTTACAAAAGTTACAAAATATAGTTGACGGTGATTCAACTAAAGGTAATATGATGAAAAAAGAATTAGAAGAAAGAGCAAAGAAAGAAGGTTGGGTTATGAATCCACAAGGACCTAATCCAGGATCTCAAGAGTATGTCGAATAAACTTGCAATATGTGGTTGTAGTTGGGCAAGTGATTTTGATAGTTCTAATTATTCAAATAAAGAAGTTACAAACAATTTTCAATTATGGCAATATAATTTAGGTTATAAGCCTACAATTTATGCAAGGCCAGGATCAACAAATTTAAAAATATATACACAGGTTCAGAAAGCAATTGAAGACGGATTTGATATGTGTATGGTATTTTTAACAACACCTACACGTATTAATATTGCTTGGAAAGAATCTGATGGATGGAATATTGAAAGTAAGTTTAGTTGGGGACGAACAGATGTTGTTAACAAATATGCTCCAACAGAAACACAAGAATATATAGCAAAGTATTATAATGAAGATTTAGAAGTATTAAACAGTTTTGTAATTACAGAATCTATATATTGGAAATTACAACAAACAAAAAGGCCATTTTATATTTTTACAAATGCATTTACAGATTATATACATAATGATTGGAAAATATTTGAACAACCACAAATAATTAAAAATGGACCTAGCAAATTTATCAAACAAAAAGAATGTCAAGGAAATGATGTTCCAAATCATCTTTCTTTAGTTGGCCAACAACGTGCTAAAGAGTTAATCTTAAAATATGTGGATAATACAACTTAATCTTGTGTTGTAATCTTTTAATAAAGTTGTTATAATATAATTTAATCTTTATATAAAGGAGAACAATATGTTAGAAAAACTATTCGGGTTAGCCAAAGCTAAGACATCGGTGAAAACTGAGATCATGGCTGGGTTAGCCACATTTTTAACTATGGCATATATCACGGTAGTAAACCCTGCTATATTGTCAACTGAAGGTACCGGGATGGAATTCGGTGCTGTATTTACTGCAACAATTATTGCGGCAGTAGTAGGTACCCTTATAATGGGACTTTGGGCTAAATGGCCCGTAGCACTAGCACCAGGAATGGGACTAAATGCCTTTTTTGCATTTGGTGTTATTTTTGGAATGGGCTACACATATCAACAGGCATTAGCGGCTGTATTCATTGCAGGTATAGTGTTTATTGGTTTAAGTATAACACCAGCAAGAAAATATATTATTAATAGTATTCCTCGAAGTATGAAACTTGGAGTAGGAGCAGGTATTGGTTTGTTCCTTGCTATTATTGGTTTAAAGAATGCAGGTGTTGTTGTTGATAACCCGGCAACTTTAGTTGGCTTAGGAGATATTTCAAGTTGGCCCGTACTATTAGCAGGACTAGGTTTTGCTATTATGGCAATTGCTGACAAACGTGGTATCCCAGGTGCAATTATTATTGGTATTATTGCAACAAGTATTATCGCTTGGATTTTTGGTATTTCAGAAATGGGCGGTGTAGTTGGTAGTATTCCAAATCCAAGTCATGCATTTAGTATGGACTTTAGTTTAATTGCAACGTCAGGTTTCATTGGAGTCGCTTTTGCATTTTTATTTGTAGACTTTTTTGATACCGCAGGAACACTAACAAGTGTTGCAAACTTAACTGGTAAAGTTAACAAGAATGGCGAAGTTGAAGATATCGACAGAGCATTGTTGGCCGATTCAGTTGCAACATCAGTTGGTGCACTAGCAGGTACTAGTAATACAACTTCATATATTGAAAGTGGTGCTGGTATTAAAGAAGGTGGTAAAACAGGACTAACGGCAGTAACAGTTGCCGTGTTGTTTGCATTGTGTTTATTCATTGCTCCATTGGCGCAGAGTATTCCAGCATTCGCAACCGCTCCTGCACTTGTATTCATTGCAACATATTTCTTAAGAAATCTTAAGGATATCGAATGGGATGATGTAAGTGAATATGCACCGGCAGTATTGGCGGCAATTATTATGCCATTAACCTTTAATATTGCATATGGTATCGCATTAGGATTTATTGCTTACGTTGTTATTAAAGCATTGAGTGGTAAACATTCTGAATTAAATTCAGGAAGTATGGCCATCGCGGCAGTAAGTTTACTTTACTTTATAGTGGCCTAAACAAAATGGTTGACAAAAATTGAATCATAATATAATATGTAACTATTAAACTTAACTACCTAGGAGAAAAGAAAATGGGATTAAGCAATGTAAAAGTAAAAGGTACTTCACAGTATAAATTAGGTACTCAAAAACAGAGAATCCTACAATATTACTGGGGTACTGGATCTACAGTAACTACAAAAAATTTGGTATCAAGATATAAAATCATGAAGCCAACTGCAAGAATTTGTGAGTTGAGACAAGATGGTTTTGATATTAGATCTTTAAGATTCGTTACTAGAGATACTAAAAAAAGTGCGGTTAAATATCGTATTATGCAAAGAAAAGTTGCCTAATAGGCCAACTTTAGTATTAAAAGCCTGCGAAAGTCTATATTTTGCAGGCTTTTTTTATGGCTTTTTTTGGTTGACAGATTTCTATAATGTGTTATATTAATAAGAATATGAAGAGGTATAAAATGTATAAAATAAAAACAATAATTGCAAGTATCTTTGCATTAACACTATTAACAAACTGTACAGCTACAACTGGCCAAACAGTTTCTAAAACAGATACCTACACACTAGGTGGTGCTGTTGTTGGTGGTGTAATTGGTAATCAATTTGGTAGTGGTAGTGGTAAAACTGCGGCTACAATAGTTGGAGTATTATTAGGTTCAAATATTGGTAACAATATTGGTTCGCAATTAGATCATTATGATGAATTAAAACATCAAAAAGCGGCCTACCAAGCATTTGAATATACTAAAGACGGTGTTCCAGTTAAATGGTCAAATCCAAATGGTCATAAAGGTGGAATAATGATTACAGATACTTACTATATTCAAAATGGTCAAGTACCTTGTCGTAAGTATTACCAAGAAGTACAAATTGGTGCTAGAATAGAAACAGGTGAAGGAATTGCTTGTAGAACGGCATCAGGTAAATGGGAACTTATGAAAGATCCTAAAGTAAAATTTGAAAATGGAATGCAGGTTACAAACGATAAAGGCCAATATATGCTAACACCTGTTGGCATTGGTTGGTAATTAATCTGTATATTCTTGCCTAGCAAAAGGTTCTCTTGAAGGGAACCTTGTTAGGATTGTTCCTACTTTTTCAGTATTTCTTTTATCAGTTTCAGCATTTCTAGTATAAAGAGTATTTGTAAAATATAACTCGCCCCTAGCATTTGCTTTAACAGTCAATCCACCATAATTACTTGCACCAACGGCCTCAGGACCATTCATATGTATTGCTGATGCTGTCTCATGATGATTACCACCACTTAAAATTTCAGTATTTGCAGAAGCAGTAAAATGATTTGATCCTGTTGTTGATAAATTAAAACTTGCTCCAGATGTAATTTTAGTTGAACCACCTGTTTTAACATTTACTTGGCCTTCTACATCTAAATTTAAATTACCATCTACAGGTGTTAAAATTTTTGTTGTATCAGATGGTTGCCCACTATCGTTAGTTTTATGAGCTTTAATATTAATATGTCTTCCTGATTCTATATTAAAATCTCTATCTGCTCTAAAATTAATATCTTTTTGTGAACGCACACTAATTGAATCATTTGCCCAAACATCAATTTTTCCTGCATCGTCAATTTCAACATATCCAGTTCCTTTTTTATTAATAATATAAACATTACCATTAGTTTCGTCTAATAGTATTTGTGCACCTGATTTAGTTCTTAATCTAATTAACTGTTGATCACCATCATCTAATACAAATTGATTTGCATCAGGTGTTAATATACCAAATACTTTTGAAGGTGTTTCACGTCTTGCAGATGAACTTGTTAAACCTCTTACTGTATCTTCTTCTAAACCTTGTTCTTTTAATCCGTTATAATGTGGAGTATGCACAGCTCTACGAACGTCATCTGCTGGTACTGTTCCATCTGATGAACGTGTTGTTTTCCAATCTACTCCACTTGCAACATCAGAAGATTTATTATATTCAGCAACTGGTGTTTCTTTTAATTCAGACTCAACAGAAGTAAATGTTCTAGAACGAGCTATACCTGGAACCATATGGTTCATTAAATGCTGAAATAAACAACCTATAACTACACCTTTAGCTAGGTCTCCACCAATAAACATTACTAAAACTTTGTTTCCTACATCTGGTGGAATCATCCACATACCATAACTTCTTTGTGTTCCGTCATATACTTTATCTGGATCAGTAGATGACGTAGATCCTGGTAAAGTTGATAACCCTGATTTTATTGTATTATTAATATTTGTGGCTCCTGCAAATGGAGAACTCCAACGTACAGTTAAATTTAAATGTGATTCTGACTTATCCATACTGTCTGGTAATCCTTGGATCCCAACATTTGAACCAACTAATCTAACTATTAATCTTCCGTTTTTTTGAACATCTTCTGCATTAACAACTACAGCTTCGTAAACACCATTATATGTTTTTACATGACCAAGTGTTTTAGCACTATCTGAATGTGGATTTTTAATACTTGATATACTTTGTATTTTTTTAGTTGCCATTATTTTTCCTCAAATTGTTCTAATACTCTAGTATCGTAAATAAATGTTTCACGTGGTCCTTTAATATTTTGTGTAAACAATCCACCTTCGAATTTACTTGTTACATTTACGACTGCATAAACACCATTAAGTAATTGTTCTTTTTTAGTATCACCTGGTGTTGCTATACCAGTATTTATATCAGGTTCACCTGCACTAGTTATAGCTCTAAATAGTAAATAATTTTCTCCTGAAAAGTATGAGGCTGTTAATGCTCTAGGGTCACCTTCACTTTCTAACCAATACATATCTCCTCTAATTTCCATATCCATTTGTACCATATCAGCTGAAAAATCACTTAATGATGATTGCATTACTGCGTCAAAATGATTTTTACCTTTGTTTCCAGGATGACCTTGACTGTTAAATGCTCCTGCATCAGCGTCACGAGTAACACCCCACATAACTTTAACTGGTAAATCACCTGACGATATTTTTTCTCGTAATTCGTTTTCATTTATTAATTCCGCATACATTCTTTTATATTGTTTATTGTTTTGTGGGTTATTATCAGTAGTAGTGTTGTCTTCTAATAATTTTCTTGACTCTTTTAATTTTGCTTCATAACTGGTTAAATCTCTATATGTATCTATTAAACCAGTATCACCTTCAATAGTTCCATCTTCAACATTACTAACGTATGTATCAATAAGCTCTTGCCTCTTGTTTTTAAATTCATTAAATGTAGCTTGTGATGGATCTAAATTTGCTCCACCTTCTCCTCCACCGTAATTAGGAGAATCAAAGTTATCAGCTTTAACAGTTAAATAATTTTTCCATGCCGCACGTACTTGAGATTGTTTTTCTTTAAATTCTCTTAAGTTATCTCGTGTGTCTGTAATTTGTGTTTTAACTGATTGGTCTAAATTATCATATATATTTTGATAACTATGCATTGCCATGAAAAAGTTATTATTATATTTTATATCAAATCTTAATACTTTATCATTTAATCCAGTAAAAATATAATCATATCTTTTACGTAAAGACCTGTATCCTGTTCTTGATTTCCCTTCACCAAAGTCTTCTTTCATAAGTTCTTTAACTTTTTCTGCCGCGGCCTTTGGTTGATCAGCATACGTTCCCATTAATATTTCTGGTCTAATTGTTGGAAATAATGATATTGTATAATGATACTCTCTAGCATACTCATTACGTAAACTGTCCCAACCAATATTAACAACATCAGCTTTTATTTTAAAAATATATTTTTTGTATTTTTTTATTCTAGCTGAATCAGTTGAGTCAGGATCTTTATCGTTTTCATCAAATCCTTTTGATAAATTTTGTAGTGCTTTTGAGTGAGACAAAGCAAATTCCATTATTCTGTTTAATCCAGTATCTTGTGGAATTTTAAATGTTCTTAATTTTCCATCTTCTAGGCTACATTGATATTGTGTTGCATCTGCTTGTTGTTTTTCATCAGTAGGAACAATTTCATCATCTGATAATATTTTTTTAGCATATTCGTCAATGTGTATATAATATTCATCGAGAATAGCTTTTTCAATTGCTAATTTATCTAGTTCATTAATGTTAATTGCTTCGGCTAATTTCTCCATCATGTCTTTAATGGTTGTAATATTACTTAATTCCATTGGTCTATCAGTTGAGTAAACGTGTTGATATGTTGCTTGATCACCTGATCTTACTGCCGTTATACCATATACTGCTCCAGTAGTATCAACTTGCTGTTCAACATTAACAATATTAATTAAAAATTGTCTTTCAGTATCTGGAATTGGATTAACAATTTTACCATTTTTTGGATCTCGCCCAATAAATTTTAATTTTAAAAGATATGTTGCTTTTAAACCATCTGGTAAACCTAATTGAACAGCACTATTAACAAAAATATTTGTTAATGATGCTCCAAGTGGTTGTGCAAGATTTAATTGAAAACTAGTTGCACTAGTAACTCTATGTGCGTTGTTCATTGGACCAGTAACAGCGTCAATCATAACTGATTGTATGCTCATAACAGTTGATCCTGTTTCTGCTATTGTTACTGGACCATCTGTTGGTTTCCATTCATCAAATGCCTTACCTGCTCGAATATGTTTTTGAGCAGATATTGTATCGGTTAATGATAGCATACACAATTCAAAATTATATGTTGGCCCATCGTAATCAAGTAACTTGTTTCTTTCAAACATATGAGCTGTAAATTTTAAACCTTCTTCGCCATCTACATGAGGATTTGCTTGATGCTTATAATTATTAGTTTTTTTAGTTTCAACATATCCAGCATCAGAAGTTTCAGATTCATCTACTGCAAATCCATCGTTA
>MDTE01165026.1_pt1 | contig 12264 bp, 15 predicted proteins | sample 811231 | NCBI WGS metagenome assembly MDTE01 (sample SAMN05326651, study PRJNA326480) | marine metagenome | isolation source: seawater | place: Indian Ocean: Red Sea | collected 2010
AAAATACAAACTTCCTCATATAGGTTGGAATCAAATTAATATTGTAAAAGAAAGCAAGATTTTTAAGGATATAGAAAATAATTCTCATATGTACTTTGTTCACAGCTATGAATTTATTCCAGATGATAAAAAAGTAATTTTGGCAACTACAGATTATTCATCAAATATTGTTTGCTCTGTTGAAAAAGAAAATATTTTCGGAACACAATTTCACCCAGAGAAGAGTGATAAGATAGGATTAAAAATAATCGATAATTTTATAAATTTATAAAAATAAATGAAAATTTTTCCAGCAATAGATATTAAAGATAAGAAATGCGTAAGATTAGTCAAAGGAGATTTTGATAATAAAACAGAGTACGAAATGTCACCATTTGAACAAGCTGGAAAATTTAAAAATTATGGTTTCAAAAATTTACACATTGTTGATTTAGATGGTGCGCTAACAGGAGAAACAGTAAATTTAGATATTATCGAGGATATAGTTAGCAGATTCGATCTAAAGGTAGAAATTGGTGGAGGTATAAGAAAATTTGAAAGTATAGAAAAATATACTGATGCAGGAGTTGAAAAAGTAATTTTAGGTAGTGCAGCAATAAAAGACAAAAATTTTTTAAAAGAAGCATGTAAAAAATTCCCAAATAAAATTGCTTTGGGTTTGGATGCTAAAGATGGATTTTTGTCAGTATCAGGATGGAAAGAAAACTCAAATGAATTAACTTTAGATTATTTAAAGGAAGTTAACGATTATGGTGTTAGTAGATTAATTTATACAGATATTAACCGAGACGGCATGAAACAAAGCCCAAATTTTGAAGAAACATTGAAAGTAGCTGAAAAATCAAATTGTCCTGTTGTTATATCGGGTGGAGTTTCATCAATAGATGATATTAAAAAAGCAAAAAATCTAAAAAATATTGAAGGCATAATAGTTGGTAAAGCTATCTATGACGGCGATATTCAATTAGAAGAACTAGTAAAAGAAGATGCTTAAAAATAGAATAATACCTTGCCTAGATGTTAAAAATGGTCGTGTCGTTAAAGGAATTAATTTTGTTGATCTTAAAGATGCTGGAGATCCTGTTGAACAGGCAAAAATTTATAGCGACGGCGGTGCAGATGAGATTTGTTTTTTAGATATAACTGCATCTAATGAAAAAAGGGATACTATCTACGACGTTGTAGAAAAAACATCTAAAAATTGTTTTGTTCCATTAACAGTTGGCGGAGGGGTTAGAAGTATTGAGGATATAAGTAAATTATTAAATTGTGGAGCTGACAAAGTCTCAATTAATACTGCTGCAGTTGAAATCCCAGCGGTAGTCAAAGATAGTTCTAAAAAATTTGGATCACAATGTATTGTTGTTGCAATTGATGCTAAGAAAAATGGTGACAAATGGGAAATTTTCACTCACGGTGGAAGAAATAATACTGGAATTAATGCAATAGAATTTGCAAAAAAAATGGAAGAAAATGGAGCTGGAGAATTGCTGGTTACCTCTATGGATAGAGATGGAACACAAGTCGGATATGACATTGAATTGATGTCTACAATCTCATCAATAGTAAATATTCCAGTCATAGCCTCGGGTGGAGTAGGTAGCCTAGATCACTTAGTTGATGGTATCAAACTTGGATGTGTTAGCGCTGTTTTAGCTGCATCAATATTTCACTATGGAAAGCACTCTATAATAGAAGCTAAAGAATATTTGGACTCAAAAGGAATACCTGTTAGGATTTAATATGCTTACTACATTAGAAAGCCTTTTTAAACTAGCCAGAGAGAGAAAAAACAGTCCAGTTGATGGTTCATATACTAACAAATTGTTAGATGACAAATCTTTAAGTAAAGAGAAGGTAATAGAAGAAATAAATGAGTTAATAGATGCAGTTGAAAAAAATACTAATAAAATTCATGAAGCTGCTGATGTTTTTTATCATTTGATTATGTTTCTAGAAGCAAATGATGTTAAAATTGAAGAAGTGATGAAAGAATTAGAAAAGAGAAAAAAATGATTTACGATGAAAAAAATATATTTGCTAAAATACTTAGAGGAGAAATACCCTGTAAGAAAATTTATGAAGATGAGTTTATATTGTCGTTTTATGATATAAATCCTCAAAAAAAAATACATGCTCTAGTAATACCAAAAGGTAAATATATTGATCTAGATGACTTTAGTCAGAAAGCATCCAAAGAAGAAATTGTTGGACTTATTAAAGGGATAAATATAGTAGCAAAAAAATTAAAAATTTCTGTGGATACTGGTAAGGGTTACAGAGCCTTGGCAAACATAAGTGAAGATGGTGGGCAGGAAGTTCCCCATTTACATTTTCATTTATTTGGTGGGGAAAAAATTGGCAAAATGGTCCAATAATTTTGAAAGTAGATAGATATTACCTGGAGATTAAATCTTTAAAAGATTTAAACGAAGTTGATCACCCAAATGAAAAATTAATCTTAGAAAGAGTTAATCCTCCAGATATAGAAATAAATAAATTTTTTTATAAAAATATTGGAAAAAAATATAGATGGGTCGATAGATTAGCTTGGGATAATTTAAAATGGATGAATTATTTAGAAAATAAGAATGTACAAACATATGTATTAAAGTCAGATAAAGATTTGATTGGATATTTTGAGGCGATTAAAGAGTTATCAAATCATAACTCTGAAATTGCATATTTTGGAATTCTCGAAGATTATATGGGAAAAAAGTATGGAGGATATTTATTAACTAATGCTATAAAAAAATTATTTGAATTGGACTGCAATAGAGTGTGGGTACATACTTGCTCACTAGATCACAAAAATGCACTTCAAAACTATCTAGATAGAGGCATGAAGATTTTTAAAGAGGATACAATAGAAATAACTTAGGACTAATCATTCTTTGGCAGGTTAAATATTTTTTTATTGATCTTTTTATTTGATTTAAGATCAAAAATATATGTTACAGCTAAGTTTTGATAAACATCTTCAATTTGCCATCCAACTAAATCATAATTGTCTTTACTAAAGAAAATATTAATATCATTGTTATTTTCACTTATTTGAAAAAATAAATATTTATTTTCTACCTCATTTAAGGAAGTAGATTTAATTTTATTTATTAAATAACTCTTATCAAGAATAAATTCAAATGGAGATGTTTTTATAGGGTAACGAAAATATTGTTTTCCTTTTTTAATAACTAAACTTTTTCCATTTGATACTAAAATTTTATTTTTTCTTTTTTCATATTCACAAAAAATTTTTTTTGGGAATTCAATAATACATTCACCTTTTTCATCTTTTCCATTTATAGTTTGTATAAAATTAAAACTTAAATTTTCTATCTTATTTAATTTATTTATAATCTTCTCTCCGTTTGACGCAATTAGATCACTTTGATAAAAAAAAACTATTAGTATAAGAGGAAATATTTTTTTCACTATAATATTTCTCTTTTTCCCACGTGGTTAGCTTTGCTAACAACACCATTTTTTTCCATCATATCTATTATTCTAGCAGCTCTATTGTAACCAATCTGTAATTTTCTTTGCAAAAATGAAGTTGATGCTTTTCCCTCGTTTTTTACCAGTTGGAGAGCGTTTTGATAAAGTTCATCTTTATTATCAATTTCTGAGTTATCCAATTTATTTTCTTCTCTCTCTGAAAATTCTAATATTTCATCAACATAATCAGGTTCTGCTTGCGATCTTAAAAAATTATTTACTTTTTCAATTTCATCCTCAGTAACAAATGGTGCATGGATTCTTGTAATTTTATTTGCTGATGACATGAAAAGCATATCACCTTTTCCTAAAAGTTGTTCTGCCCCTTGTTCTCCAAGTATTGTCCTACTGTCTATTTTTGATGATACTTGAAATGAAATTCTTGTGGGAAAATTAGCTTTAATAGTACCAGTAATAACGTCTACACTAGGTCTTTGAGTTGCCATTATAATATGTATTCCAGCCGCCCTTGCCATCTGAGATAGTTTTTGAATATAATTTTCAATATCTTTACCTGATACAAGCATTAAATCAGACATTTCATCAACAATTACAACTATATATGGCATAGATGTTTTATGTTTTGAATTGTAGCCATCAATATTTCTTACCCCAACTTTAGTCATCAACTTATATCTATTCTCCATTTCTTTAACTACCCATCCCAAAACTGATGCTGCTTTTTTTGCTTCTGTAATTACTGGACACAATAAATTTGGTATTCCTTCATATGTTGAAAGTTCTAACATTTTTGGATCAATAAGAATGAATTTACATTTATCTGGAGTGTGTCTATAGAGTAAAGATAATATTATAGTATTAATACAAACAGATTTTCCAGAGCCAGTTGTTCCTGCAATAAGTAAATGAGGCATTGTACTTAAATCTCCAATAATAGGGTTACCTGAAATACTTTTACCTAAAGCTATTGGAAGTTTAATATCTTTCTTTTTAAATTTAGAATCTTTAATAACTTGTTCAAGATAAACATTTTCTCTAGTCAAATTTGGCAGTTCAATGCCAATCGTATTACTTCCAGGGATTATAGAAATTCTTGCAGACTCAGAACTTGTATTTCTAGCAATATCCTCAGATAAATTAATTATTTTTGAAACTTTGACCCCTGCCGCTGGTTCAAATTCATTAAGTGTAACAACAGGCCCATAATTGATTTTTTTAATTTTACCCTCAACACCAAAATCCATTAAAACTTTTTCTAAAAATTCTTCATTTATATCTTCATTTTTTTTTGCTAATTTTTCATTTTTAGACGGAGTTATTAAAAACTTTAAATCTGGGAGAACATATTTTCTTACACCTTCTTCTTTCTTATTACTAAAAGGTAAAGTATCTTGAATACGCCTTTCCTCAATTGAATTTTCAATGTCTAAATTAGTTGGAGACTGATAAATATCATCTTTAATTTCATTTTTGCCTTTTGATTTAATTAAAGAGTTTAAATAACTTACATAGGATAAAACTTTTAAAAATTTGAAATTTAAACTTTTTAAAAAAAAGAAAACTGTAATAATCAATAAGAAATAATAGACAACCTCTGCATTTAATTCTATAACTCTTAATAAGTAGGTCTGTTTTAAAAATTGTCCAACAAATCCTCCGTTTCCATTTACAGTGAGAAAAAAAGAGTCATTGATAAAATAAGAAAAAAATAGTGTTCCAGTAATAAAATAGAGAATAGAAAAAAATAAGTTATCAATTATTATAAATTGTTTTTTGTTAATTAAAATATTTATTCCTGAAAAAAATAAAGTTAGTGGCAAAAGATAGGAAAGTAACCCAACGGACTGAAATAAAAAATCTGAGACAATACTTCCTCTCAACCCCAACAAGTTGTTAATTTCGGTACTTTCATTTATAATAAAATTTGGATCTTCTGGAGAGTAGCTTGCTAGAGAAATAAAAACTGCTACTGCAAAAAAAATAACCACTAAACCAAATAACTCAGTAATTCTTTTTATTAAAAAATCTTTAGTTTTTGATAATAAATTAGAAATTTTCATAAAAATGAATCAAATAAGTTGATTTGTACCATTTAATTATTATTGGTAAAATTAAAAAATTTTATGAAAATCAGTTTAATTGGAAATAATCTTACAAGCTTAATTTTAGCTAGCATCTTATCTGATAAAAATTTTCATGTTGAAATTTGTTATATAAAATCTTCAAAATTTAATTTTAAAACCAGATCAATCGGAATTACAGAGCATAACCTCATTTATTTGACAAATTATTTTAAAAATATTCGTAAAATAAAAAACCCAATAAATGAAATTAAAGTCTTAATTAAAAATAAAAAAATTGATGAAAACATTACTTTTAACCAAAACTCGAAAGTTTTATTTAATATGGTAAAATATGATGTACTTAAAAAACAAATTGAAAATAAAGTTAAATCCAACAAATATATTTCATTTAAAAGTTTAAAAAAAAAATCAGATCTACTTTCTTTGCCACAAAAAAAGAATCCAGATTTAGTTATTAATTGTGAAGGATCAAATGTTTTAACAGAAAAATATTTAAGAACAAAAGTATTCAAAAATTACAATAATAAAGCGTTCACTACAATAATTAGTCATTCAAAAATAGAAAATAATCAGGCAATACAAATTTTTACAGAATTTGGTCCATTGGCTTTTTTGCCTTTATCTAAAACCTTAACGTCTGTAGTTTTTTCTTTTGATATGAAAAAAAAAGACATTTCTGAGATAGAAATTTATAAAATAATTGAAAATTTAAACCCTAAATATAAAATAACATCTCATTTAAAATTTGAAAATTTTAATTTAAAACTAAAATTACCTAAAAAATATTTTTTTGGAAACATTCTTTTTTTTGGAGATTCTATTCATGCTATTCATCCACTAGCAGGACAAGGTTTTAATATGACTTTAAGAGATATAATCAATTTCGAAAAAATAATAGATGAAAAAATTAATCTAGGATTGAATATAGATAAAAATATTTTTAGTGAATTTGAAAAAAAAACAAAAAGTAATAATTTATTATTTTCCTTTGGAATCGATTTTATTCATGAGTTTTTTAAAATAAATAATAATTATCTTTCTAAAAATATTTCAAAAAAAATTTTTTCATATATAAAAAATAACGATAAAATTAAAAACTTAGGAATTTTATATGCGAATAAGGGTAGATTTTAGTTATTGAACTGTTTTTATATTTGAAAAATTTGTACTGTAGGTATTAAGAATTTCCTCAAACTTGGATTGTCTTTCTCCAAGATCTTTAGTTTCTAAAAGTATCTGTTTCTCAAGATTTGAAAAAGGTGACGCCATAGATAATGCAGATAAAGTTTGATAAACATTTTGTCCTTCTAAATCTTTCCAATTTATTTGATAACCGTTTCTTTCAAATAATAATTTAAGTTCTGCTAAAATCTTTTCTATTTTCGAAAATTCGAAATTTTCTTTGTCAGAGATTTTATCATTTTTATATAAATCATATTCTACCTCAAGTTCTCTATATAATTTCTCATTTTTAATCTCATTTACTTTTTTGAATCTATTTAATCCTTTTAGAATAATAATATATCTTCCATCATCTGTTTCATTAAAACTAACAATTTTACAAACACATCCAACATTAAATAAATCAGGCTTTTTTAATTCACCAGTTTTTTTTGGCTGTATCATTCCAATTAATCTATTGCTCGACATAGCATCCTCAGTCATTTTTAAGTATCTAGGTTCAAAAATATTTAAAGGAACAGTCGTATTGGGAAAAACTATGAAATTAGATAATGGAAAAACAGGAATCACATTAGGTAGTTCTTTTTTATCTATCATAAATCTAAGTATAATATTTTATTATTTTTTGTACACATATGCGGCAAAGTAAGATCCAAATTAAGATTATTTTGCCACTTGCTTAATTTACCAAAAACTACTAATTTTAGCACTTATAGAACGGGCGGGCATAGCTCAGTGGTAGAGCGTCTCGTTGCCAACGAGAAGGTCGTGGGTTCAAGTCCCATTGCCCGCTCCATTTAAATATTATGGATGAAGATTTATCAAAAAAAAAATGTATTCCTTGCGAGGGGAACATCCCAGCATTTGATTATAGTGAGATTCATAAGTATCTAAAGAAAGTTGACAATTGGGACGTAGAAAAAGATAAAAATGAAAACTATTTTTTAATAAAAGAATTTAAATTTGATAATTTTAAGGAAAGTCAAAATTTTGTAAATAAAGTTGGCGAAATAGCTGAAATTGAGGGTCATCATCCAGATATTTTTTTTGGATGGGGTTATGCTAAAATTAAGGTTTTTACACATGCTATAAACGGGTTAGCAGAGAGTGACTTTATTTTGGCATCAAAAATAGATAAAGTAATTAATGGCTAAAATGCCTTGTACCAGAAAAAACTAATATAATACCCATTTCGTTTGCGAATTTTATTACTTCTTTATCTCTAATTGAGCCTGATGGTTGGATAACTGCGCTTACACCAGCTTGTACCAATTTTTCGATACCATCAATAAACGGGAAAAAAGCATCCGAAGCAGCTACCACGGGATGTATTTTGTTGAATTGATTAAATTTTTTCATCTTTTCAATTGCAATTCTACAACTGTCCAATCTACTTGGTTGTCCAGACCCTATGCCTAAAGTTCTACTGTTTTGAGTTATAACTATAGCATTAGACTTTACAGAGCGACAAACATTAAAAGAAAATATAAGTTCATCCATTATTTTATTTGTAGGTTTAATTTTTGAGACTACTTGAAATTTTTTTTTTTCAAAAGTGATATTATCATTTGTTTGGAATAAAAAAGAGTCCATACCGGATACAATATTATGATTACTTAATTTTACATCTGAACTATCGATCAATCTAAGATTTTTTTTCTTTCTAATTAATTTTATAACATTTTTTTCAAACCCATTTGCGATAACTACTTCAAAATAATTTTTCAACATTTCTTTTGCCACCTTATAAGTTAGTTTAAAATTACACCCAACAATTCCACCAAATGCACTTATAGGATCACAATTAAAAGCGGAAATGTAACTTTTAAGTTTATCTTTTTCTATGGATACTCCAGATGGATTCGCGTGTTTAACAATTACAACACCTCTATTTTTTGGTAATTTTTTAATAAGATTTAAAGAAGCATAAATGTCATTATAGTTATTATAGCTTAAATCTTTACCTTGTATTTTTTTTTAAATTAAAATTTTCATTATTACTGTAAATTGCACCTACTTGATGTGGGTTTTCACCATATCTTAGAGTTTTTATTAAATTTGATTCAACAATTAATTTCTCTGGTATTAAACTCTTTGAAATTGAATTAAAATAATTATAAATAACAGCATCATAACCTGCGGTTTCACCAAAAGCTTCTCTAGACATTTTCGATCTAAATTGTAAAGATGTTTTACCTTTATAGCGTTCTAATTCTGAAATTAACTCTTCATATTGTTTAATATTAGTGATTACAGTTACATCGTTATAATTTTTAGCGGCTGATCTGACTAATGTTGGACCACCAATATCAATATTTTCAATTATAGTATCATGATTTTTTTTTTTCGTTTAGTGTTTTTCTGAAGGGGTAAAAATTAGAAATGACAAGATCAATACTCTCAAATTTTTTTTTTTTTAATGTTTTTTTATGTAAGTTACTTTGTCTTTTGAATAATATCCCCGAATGTATCTTCGGATGAAGTGTTTTTACTCTACCATCCAGTATTTCTGGAAACTCTGTAAATTCAGATATTTCAACAGATTTATATCCAAGAGATTTTATTTTTTTATAAGTACCTCCTGAACTAATTATATTGATTTTATATTTTTTTAGTATTTTTAAAATACTACTCAGTCCATTTTTGTCTGAAACAGAAATTAGAGCAGTTTTTATTTTCATATTTTAGATAATTCCCAAAAAATATTTTCTTCAACAGGTTTAGTTATCCCAGAAACAAGTATATTTTTATTTTCGAAATACTTATTTTTAATACCAAAATATAATCCAGTCTCAATATCTATTTTATAATTTTTACATGTAAATTTCCATCCTGCATTATTGCTTTCGATTAAAATAGATTCATTATTTATTAGTTTAGTTAAATTAATGTTAGGCATTAAATGAAATCTTATTTCAAAACTACAAGATTTAAAATTTTTTGTTTTTATTAATTTGTCGTATCCTTCCAATTTATAATTATCATGATGGTAACAAAGTTGTCTTTCGTGTATTACACCATATGATTTAGAATATGCATCATGTGAAGCTCTTATTAGCCAGAATTTTTCTTCAGATTTTGACACTTTCTCTAATATCTTAAAATTTTTATTTACCAACATAAAACCATTTTTGTCTCTTTCAAATTTTACACAAGAGGTGTTGTCTAATATTAAACTAGAGTGCGTAGCAGAAGATTTAGAAATTATGTTTAATTGATGTTTGTAATCTTGAAAATAACCAGAATTAGTTATTACCTTTTCACCAAGAAACTGAAATTCGAAAGAAAATACGCCTGATTGATAATCTTTAGAAAATTTTTTTTCAGGAGGTCTGCCAATATCAATTGCTAATGATGATTTTTTATTTTGAAATAAGATATAACCACCAATTTCATTTGTATCATCTTTAAATTTATATTTATTAAAATTTAAATAATTATCAAAATCTTTATTTGTACTTTCAAAATTACCATTAAAAAGCATACCTTTTTTTTTATCAGCACATAAAAGGTTATATGATTTACCTAAATAAAAAATTTTTTCATCTAAAAATTCTGGTATATTTGTCTGTGACTCCTTTAAAAGTTCTCTAATTATAATTAAATATTTTAAGTAAAATACTAATTGTCTGAGATTTCTAGATTTAGGAAAATTGCTAGCATCCAAAGAAAAATTCAATAATTTTTTAAGTAATTCTATACCAAATTTCAAATAATAATTATCCCCATATGCCAAACCAACCAATATAATAGTTGTACTACCTATTATTTTGTCATCTAATTTTTCAGATCTTTGAATCTCATTAATTAGATGATTAGTCTGTTTTTTAATTAAGCTATTAAAACGTAAACTGTAATTAGTTTCTGCGTTCTCATAAGTCAACTTAGAATTAGAAAGCCAAGCAATAATTCTTTTTGATAGAATATCTAAATTCCAAATATATTTTTTGTACTTATCATTTTCTTCTATCCAATTATAAATCACATTTTGTGTAATTTTTTGCGATGATTTTAAATCTAATGTGAATAACCAAAAAAAGCTGTGAAGTTTTTTAAAGCTTTTAATATTTAAATCTGCATTACTTTTCCAAACTGAATTTAATGAAAAATCTTCAATATTATATTTTTTCTTATCAAATTTTATCAAGCAGTTAAAAATACTTTGACTGGGTTTATAAATGATAACCTTGTCATCTATCTTCGATATTTTTTTATTATAAATTGGAGAGTTTAAATAAATATTTCTTATACGCTGTAATATTTGAAATAGAATAGAGCCAAAGTTTAAAAAAACACTTTTAATAAACATTTAAAGTTGTTTTAAGGTTTCAATATTTTTTTTTAAATCTCCGTTATTTTCTTTAAATATTGTTGTGCCAGAAACAAGAATATCAACTCCTGCATTAATAGCAATTTTTGATGTTTCAAAATTTATTCCTCCATCAATTTCTATTTTAAAATTTAATTTTTTATCTTTTCTTATATGATCTAAATCCTTAATTTTTTGTATTACTTCCTTAATAAATTTTTGTCCTCCAAAACCAGGATAAACGCTCATTATTAAAATTAAATCTATGTTATTTAAGTGTTCTTCAGCAGCATTTATTTTTGTATTTGGATTCAGAGAGATGCCAACTTTTTTATTTAGAGATTTTATAAGATTTATTGTTTCTGAAACATTTTCTGTAGCCTCAGGATGAAAAGTAATTATATCGGCTCCAGCTTCACTATAATCTTTAATATATTTATGAACTGGGTCTATCATTAAATGTACATCAAAAGGAAGCTTAGTATACTTTCTTAAAGTTTTGATTACTGGCGGGCCTATTGTAAGATTAGGCACAAAATGTCCATCCATTACGTCAACATGTATCATGTCAGCGCCACTATTTTCTAATCTCTTAATATCTTCACCTAATTTACTAAAATCAGCTGACAAAATTGATGGGGATATTTGTATTTTTTTCATAGACTATGTAACTTATAGTACTATCAATTTTTTTGCTAATTTGAATTATTATTTGCCAAATAATCTATAAATTTCATTTGCAATTTCACTTTCCAATGGAAAGGAAAGCATTCCCATTACAGAATATCCTAATAAATATGGTATTAAATAAAATCTTATCATATAAAAAAACCATGCGACATATAATGGTACAATTGGTTGTGCTATAAAACTTGGAGTAATAAATTTAAATAATCTGATTATCGGATTTGTGGATTTTACAAATATTTTCATGAAGAAAAATTCAGAGTCCTCCCTTTGAAATATGTTCATTGCTGTACGACCTATTAAGGTCCACATAATTATTCCTAAAATATAATCGATAATTAAAATGTATAATGGCATATAATTTTGAAATGAAAGAGGGGCGTAATTCACGCCCCTCGATAAAATTTAATTTAGTGTGCTTTTCCTAATATTGTCTTACCGCTAGGTATTCTGACTTCATCAACCATCTTTTGGGTTGCGCTGTCAGGTTCTTCAGTCATAAGACTTACTACAACCATTACAACAAGACATACTACTGCTCCT
>MDTE01074557.1_pt1 | contig 12263 bp, 13 predicted proteins | sample 811231 | NCBI WGS metagenome assembly MDTE01 (sample SAMN05326651, study PRJNA326480) | marine metagenome | isolation source: seawater | place: Indian Ocean: Red Sea | collected 2010
CGGTTCACTCAGCATCTCGGCTGCGTGTTCGTAAACCTCGCGATCCCGCTTGTAGTGCTTTGCCGTTTCCGCCGACAGAATAATGTCCCACGGTAAACCGGCGTGCCTCGCCATGTTCGACAGCAACGACACGTTTCCATTCGACAGGGTCACGACCGAATAGCTGCTCTTGAGACGCGCCAGACCTCCGACCGAATCGGGCCACGGATCCAGCCGGTGCCACACACGATTAAGGTCGTCCAGCTCTGCCTCCGACAGACCTCCCAGGCCGTACTCCTCGAGCAGTCCGTCCAGGATCATGCGATGCAGATCGTCGATCTTGGTCCACGGGAGATCCCCCGATCGGACGCGGTTCATGGAGGGGCCGTATCCCGCACGCCACGCGTCGGCGAAGGCCGTCCAATCCCGCTCGATCTCCTTCGCCTCACCTAGTCGTGTGGCTTCACGGATGATCGTCGATCGCCAGTCGACCACGGTCCCAAACACGTCGAACGTCAGCACAGCAACGTCCATCTACTTCCTTGCCACAGCGATGAGCCGTCTGGCGTGATCGTCATAGGGCGTGCCCGACCAGTCTCCGTGCAGTGAAACGGAACCAAAACCGGCCTGCCCCAGAACCTTTTTGAGTTCCACTCCAGAATACATCCTCACCCGAAACGTGTCAGTCGTCTGCTCGCCGTCCTTTAGGAGGACCCACTCGTTCTCGATCCATTCCCAATCGGGCACCACCGTACGGTGTTCGAGCAACCGTGACCCATCTTCGAGATCGTCCCAAGCCCGGCCCTTGAACGCGCGGGCCGAAACCTCTTTGCCGTTCATGTCGATCACGAACACACCACCGGGCTTTAGAGAGTCGCAGACATTCTTCAGGAGCAGGAGATCGTCTTCAGGATCCTCGAAGTAGCCGAACGATGTGTAGAGGCATACAGCGGCATCGTATCGCTCGGGCTCACGATACGCCCTGGCATCGCCGACGACAAACCTGGCCTCGATACCTGCTTCGCTCGCCCGACCCTGAGCCTGGGAGATATACGTCTCGGTCCTGTCCACCCCCGTTACGGTCAATCCGCGTCGCGCAAACGCCAAGGCGTGACGTCCCGGTCCACAGCACATATCGAGGAGCGCTGCGTCGGTGACGATCCCCGCGAGCGCAAGGATGTCGTCGGCTTCCTCTTCGGCCTGCTCCCATCGCCGACGGTGAAACATCACGTCGTGGAAGTCGTGCCAGAAGCGATCCGTGTCGTGCCAGGTTGACATGGTGATGGCAGCTAGTAGGCGTGGTCGAGCGCAGCCTGATTGGGTGAGAGTCCGAGTCCGGGTCCTTCCGGCAGGTGGAAGACACCGGCTTCACAGACCAGATCGCCGTCAATGTAGGCTCGATTCTTGTCCGTGATCGAGTGTTGATACTCGTGCATCGCGAAGTTAGTCAGCGCCGCGCTTGCGTGCAGGCTGGCCGCCTGGTAAATACCGATACCGATGCTGGCGTGAGGCATCACGCGACAGTGGAAGGCTTCGGCCATCGCGCAGATCTTCATGAACGAGGTGATGCCCGTGCGCCCCATCTCGGGCTGGATCACATCCATACAGCGGGCCAGGAAGCGTGGACGGTACTCGTAGATAGTGCGATACTCCTCGCCCGTCGCTACGCTCGCCTTGATGGAACGCGCGACCTCCGCCAGCCCTTCGACGTCCTCTGGAGCAACGGGCGCCTCGATCAGAGAAACGCCATACGGCTCGAGCCGATGGACCAGGCTGATCGCCTGAGGAGCTGTGAAGCGCCAGTGTAGGTCAACGAGGATCTGCGTGTCCGGCCCCACAGCTTCCCGCACCGCATCCATCTCGGCCTCTTCTCCCTGGTCGGAGACCGCAGCCGCAAACTTGACCGCCGAGAAGCCCTTCTCGATCCACGACTTCCCCAATGCCGCCCGATCCTCCCGTGTCGCGCCCGGAAGGCCGGACACATAGACGGGCAACTTATCCGTACGCTGGGCTCCCAGCAGCTTTGAAACAGGCAATCCGGTCAGCTTCCCTCTCAGGTCCCAGAGCGCGATGTCGATGGCCACTATCGCGTCGTGGTAGAAGCCACCAAAGAATCCGCGCACACGCATCGCGTCGTAGTGGTCCTCGTAGATCGCCACCACGTCGTGGGGATCCCGTCCGATCACAAGTGGCCCGAGCAGCTCATCGATAATTGTCGCGGTCGTATGCGGCGTGACCACCGCGACACATTCCCCCCAGCCAACAGCTCCCGACTCCGCCATCACCTTCACAAGGACGCAGTGATCGTAGATGCTATAGACCGTCTTGTTCCGGGGGCGAACAAAGCAGCCCGTCTCGTTCGGGACGTTTCCCTCTTCGAGCGGGCCGAGATAGGGTTCATCGCGCGGGATCTTCAGCGCGAAGGATTCAACGGAGGTGATTCGGTCAGGCACCCGAGTATGGCCTCCACACTTCATCGAGGGTCTCGTGCGTAAAGGCTTTAGCGTCATCGCCCTGATAGTCACCGGCCACGTGTCCATCACCCTTGAGTACATATTTGTAAATCATCAGTCCCTCGAGACCGACTGGCCCTCGACAGTGCAGCCGGTTCGTGCTAATGCCCACCTCTGCACCCAGCCCGTATCGGAAGCCGTCCGCAAACCGCGTCGAAGCATTGTGGAGTACGGACGCCGCATCAACCGCCTGCAGGAACTTCGAGGCTGACGCTTTGTCTTCGGTGATGATCGACTCGGTATGGTGACTTCCGAACTGGTTGATGTGATCAACCGCCTCATCCAGCCCTCTGACCACCTTCACCGCTAACACCATATCGAGATACTCGGTCGACCAGTCGTCGTCCGTAGCTGCGTCACCTTCGCCCACGATGTCGAGTGACGCTGAGTCATACTTGAGCGACACGCCGGCTTCAGCCATTGTCTGCTGAACCTTGGGCACAAACTCGTCCGCCACACTCTCGTGAACAAGCACCGTCTCCACGGCGTTACACGCACTCGGATAGTCCGTCTTGGCGTCGAGCACGATACGATCCGCCTTCTCCAGGTCGGCCCACCGGTCTACATATACATGGCAAATTCCGTCGGCGTGTCCCATCACGGGAATCTTGGTGTTCGCCATGATGTGCTGGACGAGCTCATTCCCACCGCGCGGGATGACCAGATCGATACAATCATCCAGATCGAGAATTGCCTGGACCTCTTCGCGTGCCTCAAGCACGTGCAGCCAGCATTCAGGGATGCCGGGCAGCCCGCTCGTCGCCTCGACCAGGATCTGGCCGAGCACACGGTTCGTGTTGCGACACTCGCTGCCCCCCTTCAGCAGCACCGCGTTCCCCGACTTCAGACACAGCGTCGCGATCTGGACCAGCGCATCCGGCCGAGACTCGAAGATCACGCCGATCACCCCGATAGGGACGGACACTCGATACAACTTGAGCCCCTTGTCTAGTTCTGTCGATGCCTGGGTATGCCCGATCGGATCGGGCTGACCGGCGACGCTACGCACCCCGATCACAATCGCGTTCGCGATCTTCAAGTCGGACAGCTTCATCCGGTCGACGAGCGCCTGACTCAGCTTGCCCTCTGCCAGAAGCGCATCGGCCGCTTCCATATCGGCCGCATTCGCCGCCAGAATTTCGTCCGACCGACTCTCGATCGCCAGCGCCATCGCCTCCAACGCCGCATTCCAATCGGACTCCGATGCCTGCGCCAGAACGCGCGACGCGATTCGGGCCGTTCTCGTAGCTGCTCTGATATCATCTGCCACAAATGTACCTGCTTGAAATGTGCCACTTCCTCCCGCCCGCCTTTCCGAAGCCTCGGCGAAGGCAAGAGTAGGCCGGACAGAGTCCGGCTGTATCGAGGGACCGGCCTAGAGCAGTCTGGCGGCCAACGCCTCCACCTGATCCCAGGTCGCATCCTCTACAGGAATCCCGTTCACGAGCCTCTCCTGCTTCGTCCGATACGACCGTTCCCCAGGAATAAGGACCTCGTCGAATCCTTCCGCCGTCGGCGTAGCCTTTACGTAGTCAACGAACTTACCGACTTCCGCCCTAAAGGTGTCAAGTGGCTGAAACGCCTCGATGTTGATCACCTGGATGAACAGCGCGTTTCCGGTCACTGGTGGGTTCTCTTGCGTACAGCCTGCGGGAGACAGCGCCCCCGACAGAATGTCGATCGCGATGGCAAGTGCCGACCCTTTGTGGCCAACGGGCCCCCCAAAAGGCGCCAGGGCGCCACCGAGTGACACGTACTGCTCGGGATCGTCGCTGGGCCGCCCTGCCTTGTCCACGACGGCCCCCATCAGCACCTTCTCACCCCGATTCGCCGCAACCCGCATCTTGCCACCGGCCGCGACCGCGACCGTCAGATCCACCGCGACGGGCCAATCATTGTCAGAAGGGAAGGCGGCCGCCAGACAGTTTGCCGGAAGAACCCTGCCCATCCCACCCCATGGCGCGAGCGCCTTGTCGGACCCATGACCGTTGTTCGTGATCAGACCGACAAGACCTTCTTCGGCCGCCATAGCAGGGAAGGCACCCAACCGGGCCACGTGATGGCAGTTGTGAACCGTCACCACCCCGATCGAGGCCTCCTTCGCCTTCTGAATCGCGATCTGCATCGCATCGGACGCGGTGACGTGACCGAATCCCCAGTTTCCGTTGATAACAGCGGTCGCTGCAGTCTCTCGATCGATGACCGTCTCCGCCCCTGACTTGATGTTCCCCTCTTCGAGCCCGCGCACATACTGAGGCACACGGATAACGCCGTGCGAGTCGTGGCCGAGCAGATTCGACTCTACGAGCAAGTCAGCGACGATATCCGCCTCACGTTGGGTCGCACCAGCGGAGATGTAGATAGCGGATACCTTCTGTCGGATTTCATCTGCGGGCAGTGTCGGCATGTTAGCTCGCGTAGGCCGTTTCGATTTGATCCATATACCGTTCGGCAATCGCCTTGGGGACGACCTTCTTCAGTCCGCGGGTCAGGGTGCCGCTCTCCTCGGACAGGGGTTCCGTGATCACGACCACCTTCTGTGGACGCTCGTGCCCCGGAAGCCCCGCCGCCGTAGCCTGCTCGAGCAGCTGACTTCGAACCCGATCGGCGATCTCCGGATGCGCCCGCAACGCGTCGTCATCTTTGGGCAGATCTTCGATATCCTCGATCAGCTTCGCTTCATCCACGCTGATCGTCACGATCGGGATCGGGAAGTCCCGTTGCTGATCTCCATAGACCAGCACGTGCTCGACGAGTTGAACCGCGGAGTAGATCCGCTCGAGACGCTCCGGATTGACAAACTCCCCGTTCCGCAGCTTGAACTGCCTACCCACACGGCCACTGAACGTGAGATAGCCTTCATTGTCGATAGAGAACAGATCACCCGTCCGATACCAGAGCTTTCCTTCCACTTCGACGAGCGCCTTTTCCGTCTGCTCGGGGTCGTCCAGGTAGCCCTTCATCACGTGAGTGCCGTGTACCCACAGTTCGCCCGTGTCCCCCTCACTGCTGACGTACGTATCGCTGGCCGGATCACCCGATCCGATCACCTCGCCTGATTCACTGACCAGCCGGACATCGATAAACGGCTTGCCGACCGTGCCCGTCTTGACGCCACGCAGACAGTTGGCAGCGATCAGCGGCGCGCACTCGGTCACGCCATAGCCCTCGTATGAGGTGATGTCCAGGACCTCGGTGAAGAACTCGAGCGCTTCGGGATCCGCTTTCGCCGACCCGACAATCAGCAGCTTGAGTCGTTCTCCGACGCGCGCGGACAGCCGCTCCTTGATCTGGGCGATGACCTTGTGACCGAGGGTCTTGTAGACCAACCAGTCCGCCGGCGATCCCTTCCCTCGGGCAATCTTCTGTTTCGCCCGGACCGACCGCGCGACCAGCTTTCCCCGGAATCCACCGCCATCGATGACCTTTCGGACATTGCCGTAGACCTTGTCCAGAATCAGCGGAACGGTCAGGAACGCTTCCGGCTGCGAATGCTTGATATCGATCAGAACGCGATCTGGAGAACGCGCAAGATCCATCGACCACCCCTTTGCGAGCGGATAGTAGATATTGAGAATCCCCATCGTGTGATAATCCGGGGCGGACTTGTAGAAGTCGAGCGACTCGAACTGCGCGATGGCGTTCCAGATGCTGCGACAGTTATCCAGGATGTTCCGGTGCGTGTGCACCACGCCCTTAGGCATCCCCGACGACCCGGAAGTGAAGACAAGTTTCGACTCGTCGTCCGGTCCCACCTCAACCTGTGGCGGTGGGTCGGATCCCTTGATCAGGTCGAAAAACGGAACGGCGCCCTCGGCCTGACCTTCGGTGATGACAACACGTGGCGCCGATTCCAGTTGCGGAAGCACACGCTCGACCTGATCGAAGCTCTTCGGGTCGGTGAAAAGGATCGCCGGCTTCGCCAGTGACAGGTTATGGATCAGGATGTCATCCGGAACCTTGTTACAGAGCGGCACGGATGACAGTCCCAGCGTGTCGCAGGCAAAGAAGATCAGGATCGGCTCGAGTCCGCCGTCCGTCAGGATCGCCACCCGATCGCCCTTAATGAGCCCCAGCCCAGCCAAACCCGCGGCCAGCCGATCTCGCTGCTCCCCGAGCTGGCGGAACGTCATAGGCACATACTTGAGACCTCTCTCACCAGCCTGTTCTGACTGCCGAAGGATTCGGATCGCCGTCCGGTTCTCATAATCGCTAAGGGCCGCGTTCAGCAGGTCGCCCAGATTCTGATACATATCAACCACGTCGTTCTCGCTCACAAACCTACCCTAAGTGGACGGACAAACAAAGCACTATGTTTCGCGTTATATACTGTAAATAAACACGTTACAACAACCAGAAACAATCTTGGCCGCACGGAATTCCGTGACGCTCAGTCAGGCAACAGATAACCGCGATCCACGGCACGATCGATCATCTTTTGTGCGTATTCCCACAGAGCGGGTGATCCGTCAGCAATGTGCCGATTCCTTGCAATCACCTGGCTTTTTCGGATTCCGTGGCGCTTCCACGCGCTCCCTTCACTCAAGAAATTCAGGAGCATGGGCTGAAACCGGTCGAGGGATGCCGCATACTTCGACTCAGCCGTTTCCTTCGCCTCGAACTCGGTCCACAGAGCGTCGACCTCCGCTCGTTGATCGACCGGCAGGATCGCAAAGATACGCTCCGCCGCCTTCCGCTCCCGATCAGCCTGGCCCTGCGCCCCGACCTCGTCATAGGCTAAGGTATCTCCGGCGTCGATCTCAACGAGGTCGTGGATCAACACCATCTTGATCACACGCATCAGATCGACCGGCTCTGCGGCGTGCTCCTCAAGGATCAACGCCATCGTAGCCAGATGCCACGAATGCTCGGCATCGTTCTCTCGACGAGAGTTGTCCGCAACGGAGGTCTGCCTGAGGATCAGTTTGACCTTGTCGATCTCTTCGAGAAAAGCGAGCTGCTCACTCAGCCTGTCGACAGCCTTTCCCATCTACGCCAGAGCTGACGGGACAAACCGCATGGTGCCACCAATCGATTCTCCGGGCCCCAGGATCTTCGCACCACCGTCAACACCTCGTGTGTGAAGGTTGAATGCATCGGTGGTACACGTATATGGTTCATAGCAAACGACAGGACGATGGTCGGGCGCGAATAACACCCATTCGCGAAACGCTTCGCCAGCCTCGACCACGATCTTCACACCGGCGTGTGGATCGGTGAACAGACATCGACTCCAGCCTTCTGCCTCTGATGTCACCCCCGACCAGATGTCGTCGTAGTACCGATCGCCGATCGGCTGTTCCGACCTGAAGTCGTAGTCACCTGAAACAGGCTCAGTCTTACCCGTCGGCACGTTGTCCTCTCTCAAGGGCCAGTAGGTCTCGCAGGGAAGCTGGACAGTGCAGTTCGACCGGTCGCCACCCTCGAGCAGCGGAAGCGGGAAATACGGATGATAGCCGAGACCAGCCGGCATTGGCGCATCCCCCGCGTTGGTGCCCGTGACATCGAGGGCCAGTATACCATTCTTCAGGAGATAAGTCCCCTCGACGGTGAACGGAAACGGCCACTCTTCGGCGATCTCCGGGAAGTCGGCCGACGAAAACGTGCAGGTCACCCAAGCGCCCTCTGCGTCACTGGCTCCCGATGCCACCACCTTCCAGGGGCGATTCAGGACATATCCGTGAAGGAGATGCGCACCTTCTTCAAGTGTCTTCAGGCTGACGTCACGCCCGTCGAAGGAGAATTTCCCATACTCGATTCGGTTCGGCCACGGAAACAGGATCGGAATCCCATAGCCACTCGGACGGCCCTGCAACGTTTCCGCGTCGGGCACGGCGAACAACAACTCGATCTCACTACCATCGATCATCGCCTTGTAGCTGATACAGTTGTTCCCCACCGATGGCAGCACTGTCGCAGATTGCCCGTTCTCACTATCCGTCAGGACGACCACAACCGCCCCCTTCAAGTCCTGTTCCTCTGCTTGATACCTGGATTCCGCCAAAGACAACCTCCCATCATCCCGAGTGGCTGCGACGACAGTCGCAACGTATCGAGGGACACATCATTACTACGGCAACGGCCAACGCTCGCCGGCCATGTATCCACCATCCACATAGATCACCTGCCCGGTCACATAGTCCGACCCGGGCGACGCAAGGAAACAGGCTGTACCGGCCAGATCCTCGGGGGCCCCGATCCTACCGTGCGGAAGACGATTCACACCCCACGCGTGCATCGACTCGTTCGACCACAGTTTCTCGGTCAGCGGCGTCCGGATAAAGCCGGGGCAGATCGCGTTCACCTGGATCTCGGGAGCCAGTTCGACAGCCCACACCTTGGTCAGCTGTCCGACGGCGCCTTTGGTCCCAGTGTAGACCGAGATGCTCTGCAGACCAACCCCGGTCGTCAGCGACCCGATGTTGATCACCTTACCCACCCCTCGCGGCCGCATGTGTCGCGTCGCATACTGAGTCAGGAAGAAGAGACCCTTCTGGTTCACGTTGGTGATCTGGTCGTAGTGCTCTTCGGTCACCTCATCGAAGGGCTCGCGCACGTTCATGCCGGCGTTGTTGACCAGGATATCCAGTTGACCGAACGTGTCGACCGCCGCGTCCACCGCCCCCTGAACGGATCCCAGATCCATCATATCCAGCTCGTAGGCCGAAGCCTCACCACCCACATCCTCAATGGCTTTAGCGGTCTCGTCCAGCTCGGACCGGGTACGCGCCGCGACCACCACCCTGGCACCGTGACTAGCCAGCCCTTCCGCGATTCCTCTCCCAATACCCCGGCCGCCGCCAGTGACTAGGGCGACCTTCCCTTCCAAATTGAACAGATTCATAACATCCCCTTGAATAACTGACTTCCGATTGGCCGGTCAATATAAGGCAATCCCAAACCCTGAACAAACGAGGGCAAGCGAAAGACCGGCCTCCACCTGGGAGACCGGCCATCGATCAGGTGCTATGGAATCTCAAGAAGCGCTTTAGTTGAAGAAGACTGTGAAGCCGGCCAAAATCACGTAACGCCGAAGGTTGTCTCCCTCGGCGAACAGGAGCACATACGAATACTGTGAAGTCAGCGCCGTGGTCCTGCTGAGGCACTTCCTGACCCCGAGCCCGACTCCGACTTCGCTCAAGTCACACCAGCCATATTCACGGCCGGCGAAGACCTCCAGATGAGGATACATCTTCTGACCGACCTCGATCGGGATGTTGAATCGGTAGAATCCTGTCAGTGAAGCTCCGAACCCCTGGTCCACCGAGAAACTGGCCGGAGATCCACCGATTCTCGCTTAGTTCTGAACGACCGCCTGGCGTTGATTCGTGCGACTGTAGAGTCGATTCCCCATCACGAAAGTCCCACCGAGCTGATGGTGGCGCGTGAGCGAGTACGCGAGGGAGGCACCGAATTGGTAGATCATGTTCCCACCGGACATCCGGAAAGACACGATCGGGTTGATCTCGAGACGTCCAGCCTTCGTAGGCCCTATGGGCGAGATATCATCGTCGCCCTCTCCGTCGATCACAGTGCTCGCGTGCGAGGTTGTGGCCAGAGACAGGCAAGCCACGGCAACATTCGAAAGCCATTTCTTCACGTTGGGTCCTCCTCTCGAGAACACCCGGCAAGCTGATTCAGCTTAGGAGTTGTCCACAAAACCCTCGAGATTCTCGATCGCGAGAACAGCCCCCTCCCGCATCTTCTCCAGGCTCATGCTGTGGCCACCCTTACCCTCAGTCGCTGCGATCTCCGGCGTTGGGGGAGATGGATGAAGCCTGATGGCGTCTCCCACGAAGTGCGATGGAGCACCTGATGCATAACATGATTACAAAGGAACCGACCTGCGTGATACGAGACCCGCGACGGAATCCCCCCGGCCTCGATGGCGCGCTGGATCGCCGCCGTCGGATAAGTTGCAAAATAGGCATCCGGCCCATCCGCCTGAATCGGCGTCCCGTCGTGACGAAGGTTGATCGCAACGTGTTAGACATTCAAACAGGACGAGATCCCCAACCCAAATGACAGCACGGCAGATGGGTCGTGTTCCTCGACTAGCGGAAACACGATCGCCGTATCCTCACCATACCCGACCGGCAGAACAGCGGTCACGAGTTCGGCCCCACCAATCCGTTCCCCCTCGAGCGTCCGGACCAGATCACCCGACCAATTGCTGTCGAGCTCCTCCCACGGCTCAAACCCTGTCACAAAAATTCTCTATGTTTGCCTCTCCGAATTGCGGGTTGGTGCTTCTCGATCCCCCGGGGGAACTACACGAAGAAGTCGGCGCCGTGTGTTCGAGTAGGACTGCAAAGCAGTCCGTTTCGAGAACCCCGCACACGCTCTTCATTCATCAATCTTCGGTCACCTGTCGGGCCGCAGCCCTGGCGACCTGTCTGACGTAGCCTCAAGGCGTAGGTGGAAGGCCGATCAATCCTCAATCAAAAACGATCATCCCTCTCGCCAGCTCCCCCGCCGCCAGATCCCCAAACGCCTCGTTCGACTGCTCGATCGAATACTCCTTTGAGATGAGTTCGTCGATCTTCAGCTTCCCCGACATGTAGAGCTCAACCATTCTCGGAAAGTCGTCTCTCACACGAGCACTCCCGTATTTGCACCCTCGCATCACCTTCTCATTCGCCTGTAGGCTGCCCGTGTCGAAGGTCACGGTCGACCCTGTCGGCGGCAAGCCGATGATGACGCTCGTACCAGCAGGTGCAAGGGACTCCCACGCCTGCTTGATCACCTCGGCCACACCGACCGCGATAAACGCATAATCGACGCCTCTTCCGGTGATATCCCTGATCGCTTCGACAGGATCGTCCTGGCTTGCGTCGATACAGTGTGTCGCGCCCAGCTGCCTGGCGTATTCGAACTTGCCCTTGTTCACATCCACCGCGATGATCGGATTCGCCGCGACCAACCCACCGCCCTGGATGCAGTTCAGGCCGATTCCACCGACACCGAACACGGCCATGCTCTCACCGGCCTGTATGTTGGCAGTGTTCAACACGGCGCCGACCCCCGTCATAACCGAGCATCCGATCAGAGCCGCCTTCTTCAGATCCATCTCCTGACAGATCGGGATCGCGCAGGATGCGGGAACAACCGAATGAGAGGCATACGAAGCGACGTGACCGTAGTGGAAGACGGGCTTCCCGTCCATCGTCATCCGCGTCGTCCCGTCGAACAGCGCGCCTCTTACTGGAACCTGGCGCTCACAGAGCTGAGACCGACCAGTGACACAGTAGTGACACTGACCACACGCGGGTGCCCAGGACAGGATGACGTGATCGCCAGGCTTGAGCCCCTTCACACCGGGACCCACGTCTTCGACCACACCCGCACCCTCGTCACCCAGCACGATCGGCATCGGGAATCCCGTCCAGCTCCCGTCATACGTGTGCAGACAGCTGTGGCACACACCGCTCGCGACCATCCCCACGACCACCTCGTCTTCCTGGGGCGGCGCGAGATCCACGTCTTCCACTTCCATTCGGCGTCCGGGCTCGATCAACACTGCGGCGTTCATAGTGACCTCACATTGAGTCGGTTTGGTTAGCTGCGGTAGAGTACGGAACGATCGCTCAGCCCCGCAAACGCTACTTCGACGCAGAAGCCCCAGGTGATATGGCAGCGCCAAAAATCGACCTAAGCTACTTGGAATTAGCGACTTGACACCCCGCCGCGCTCGTGTGTTTCTTGATCTTGCGGTCGCGGCCGCGTCCCAGCCTGAACGTGCATATGCTTACGCTCAACGTCGCAACACAG
>MDTE01145094.1_pt1 | contig 12262 bp, 10 predicted proteins | sample 811231 | NCBI WGS metagenome assembly MDTE01 (sample SAMN05326651, study PRJNA326480) | marine metagenome | isolation source: seawater | place: Indian Ocean: Red Sea | collected 2010
CTGAATTCGTTGCCCCAATAGTTGATGATGCAATCAAAATAGGAACCAAAACAATCTGGATGCAAGATACTATTGAAGATCACGAATCTGCAGAAAAAGCCGCTGACAAAGGGATCCAGGTAATTATGAATAATTGCACGATGCGTGAGCACAAGAAGCGCAATAATATATAAGATTCCTGAATATCAAATTTGTACTCTTTTCATATTTACGTTAATATATGATCTTTCTTTATTCTATACAATGAGAAACAAAGAGGTAGATTATGGATTTGGAATTAACAGGTAAAGCTGCAATTATTACTGGTGGTAGTGAAGGAATTGGGAAAGCATCTGCCAAAATAATGTGTGAAGAAGGTGCTAATGTTGTTATCTGTGCAAGAAGGCAAGAACTTCTAGACAGTGCAGTAAATGAAATTAAAGCCACTGCTAAAGGTGAAATTATTGGAATTTCAGCTGACGTGACAAATCCAGATGACATAAAAAATGTCGTAGAATCATGCATAAACAAATTTGGTAGAGTTGATATTCTTGTAAATAATGCAGGAACATCTAATGCTAACAATTTTGAAACTGTAGATGACGATGTGTGGCAACACGACCTTGATCTCAAATTCTTTGCAGCAATACGATTTTCAAGGCTAGCGATAGAACAAATGAAAAAAGTCGGTGGCGGCAGAATAATCAATGTAACAAATCTAGGTGCAAAACAACCAGGTGCAAATTCTGTCCCTACCTCTGTCAGCAGAGCTGCTGGAATTGCATTAACAAAGGCAATGTCAAAAGATTTAGCTCAATACAATATATTAGTTAACACTGTTCTCATCGGATTAATTAAAAGTGGGCAACATCAAAATCGGTTCCATAACGAAAAGGGAGTTGATATTGAACAGTATTATCAAGAAAGAAGTGGAAATATACCATTACAACGTTTTGGTGAAGCTGAGGAAGCAGGTAATATCATTTCCTTTTTAGCTTCTGGTAAAGCTAGTTATATAACTGGAACATCAATGAACATCGACGGTGGAACATCAGGAGTACTTTAGTGAGTAACAAGAAATTTTCAAAATTAAATATCACCCCAAAACTTCTTTTAGGAGCTGGACCTAGTAATCCTAATCCTGAAGTATTGGAAGCAATGACCCAACCAGTCGTAGGTCATTTAGACCCTACTTTTCTAGGTATTATGGATGATGTCCATGAAATGTTAAAAATTGCATTTCAGACATCAAACCCTATGACACTTCCATTATCAGGAACTGGAACGGCAGGTATGGAATCATGTATTCTTAACTTAGTTGAGCCAGGAGATACAGTTCTTGGTATAGAAAATGGTTATTTTGGGCATAGAATGATAGAAGTTGCGAAACGAAGTAGAGCAAATATTATTCCTCTTGCCTTTGAATGGGGTAAACCTGTTGAATTAGAAGTTATAGAACAAACATTAAAAGATAATCCAAGCATTAATGTCGTTCTTGCAGTTCATGCAGAGACATCAACCGGAGTACTCAATCCTATAAAAGATATTGCTGAATTAGCCCACAAGTACGATAGTTTAATTGTTGCTGATACTGTAACTTCACTTGGAGGGGTTGATTTACAAATAGATAACTGGAATATCGATCTATCTTATAGTGTTACTCAAAAATGTTTAGGATGTCCTCCAGGACTAGCGCCAGTAACCGTAAATCAAGCGAGTATAGAAAAAATAGAACGAAGAGCTGTACCTCCAAACACTTGGTACTATGATTTATTACTTCTCCAAAAAACCTATTGGGGAGCCGAACAAAGAACCTATCACCATACTGCTCCTATCACTATGATTTATGGACTACGTGAAGGTTTGCGACTACTCGTTGAAGAAGGAATAGAAGAAAGAATTCAAAAACATACAGATAACTGTAATGCTCTGCGTAAGGGTTTAGAAATAATGGGATTAGAAATGCTCGTACCAAACGGGAATAATATTTCTAGTCTTACAACAGTTAAAGTTCCTAAGGAAATTAATGATCAACAACTCAGATCTGAATTATTAAAAAATCATAATATAGAAATATCTGCTGGTCTCGGCACTTTATCTGGACAAGTCTGGAGAATAGGTCTGATGGGTGAAAACTCTAAACGAGAAAATGTTTTCCGATTCTTAGAAGCTTTAGAAATAGAGCTTAAAGCACAAGGAATGAATGTTTCTGCAAAGGAAGCAATTAATCAATTAGCATAACTGTAAGCTTCGTCTAAGATATCTACCAAATGCATGACCTTAATTGGAGACTTCCTCTTACTTGCTTCCCCATTTATTTGTATCATACATCCTGGGTTCCCACTTATAACAACATTTGCTCGTGTAGATTCAACAGAATCCATTTTTGAACTTGCAAGAACTGACGACATTTCTTTGTGAAATAAAGAATAAACACCAGCAGCCCCACAACATTTATTATCTTCCATCTCAACAATAGTGATACCTTCTATTTGTTCTAATAACTGTCTAGGTGGAGAGGTTATCTTTTGCACATTAGATAAGTGACATGAATCTTGATAAGTAACAGTATAATCTAAGTTATTTTCAGGCTTTATTATCGATATTTGTATGAGAAATTCTGAAATATCTTTCACTTTATTTGAAAATCTAATAGCTTTCTCTAGATATTCTTCATCATTTTTGAAAAGATCAAAATACTCTTTCATTATTGCACCACATCCACCAGATACTACGATTATTGCTTCGATATCTAAATCTATGAACGCATCTATATTAGCCTTTGCTAATGATTTGGCTCCTTCTAGGTCACCACCATGGATATTTAAAGCTCCACAACATTTCTGCGATTCTGGTACAAATACATCACATCCGTTTTTATTCAAAACACGAACAGTAGCCCTCATTGTATCTGATTGAACAATAGGCATTACACATCCGGACAACAATGCCACACTTCTCTTTTTTACAATTGGATTTGAATAAAAAATAGATCCATCTGCACGAAATACTTCTTTAGGAGTGTCTGAAATCATTTTATCTAAGGGAATCATAAAACCAGGCATTAATATTCTAATTTTATTTAGTTTAAGTGCTTTATATACTTTTATTCCTATAGATAATAATGAAAGTATAAATTGTTTTGGAAAGACTACCTTATAAAGAAATTTATTCACAACAGATCGAAAAAATGAATATTTCTTTTTATTAACTATATATGATTTTGTATGTTCCATAAGCCTGCCAAATGGCACACCTGATGGACATACTGACTCACAGGCTCTACATTGCAAACAAGAATCTAAATGAGAAACAATACGAGGAGTAAGATCAGTTTTTTCTTCATATATTGCCTTCATGTAAGCGATTCTTCCTCTAGGAGAATCTGTTTCTTTACCTAGAACGGTATAAGTGGGGCAAGAACTTAAACATAGTCCACAATGAACACATTTATATAAATCCTGGATATCCATTTGAGTACTAGTAAATATTGTATTTTCAGGTTTAATTTCAATCCCCATATCTATATACCACCAATAAATCGACCCGAATTAAGAATATTTACTGGATCGAATTCAGATTTTAATTTTCTCATTAAAGGAAAAGACTCAGGAATATCTCCCCAAATATTTAATTTATTTTTATCAAAAGTTCCAGAATTTTCTATGACAGTATATCCACTATGTTTTTTAACTTTATCTCTGATATTTTCAGTTATTTGAATTGTATCTTCAATATTATCTGGATTAATTTTATATTTGATCACTCCCCGTTTAGAATTCGTAAGAGTATCAATTCTTTCTTTTTTATTATCAGCGACTATACGGTTTATCTGCTGCAATATCTTTATAGTATCTGTTGGTAGACAATTTATTCTACCTAAAACAAAATCATCTTCATTTACCCAACCAAAATCTTGGATATTCAACCACTCTTTCTCTGCAATTTCATTGAGAGTAAGATCTATCTCATGATCAAATAAAATAGTTTTAATCTCTAACAGTTTCTCATTAACGACCTTCTCTGTTCCAATACATGTCATATAAATACTAGCAACTCCTAAACTGTCAATTAATAATTCAGCAACTCCAAAAGATTGTAAAATACTATTTAACAAAGAACTTAAATCAATCAAAGCATTGGTGTTTTCATTATCTATTCTAAGATAAATTTGCCTTTCTGGGAGAGGAATTATCTTAAACGATGCTTCTGTAATAATACCAAGAGTTCCTAGTGCTCCGATATGCAATCTAGTAAGATCAAATCCTGTAACATTTTTTACAACTGTCCCTCCACTCTTTGTAATTTGACCAAATGGCGTAGCAGTCTTCATACCTATGACGTAATCTCGAATATATCCAAAGCATGCGTTTAATGAACCGGGTAAATTACAAGCTAATAATCCTCCAACACTTTGATCGTTGATTAGTGGAGAATCAAATGGTAACCATTGTTGTTTTTCCTGTAACTTTAAATTTAATTCTCCAAAACTAGTATTACTGCTACATGTAACAGTAAGATCTTCAGAATTATGTTGAATATATTTAGGTATTTGATTTAAATCTAGTGCTATATCATAACCATTTGGAATAGAGCCAATATTCATCATATTACCAAATCCAAATGGAATAACATTCCACCTATTTTCTGATGCAATTCTTAAAAGATCCGCAAGTGATTCGGGAGATTTTGGCGATATTGTTTTTGATGGTATATAACCATCTACCTTATATTTTTCTAAATCATGATCAACTGATACCATCAATACTTCCTTACGATCTAAAAGTATTATAATTACCCATATCAAAACATTTAGGACCGCCTGGAAATACTTTACCTGGATTAAGACGACCATTAGGTGCAAACGAACTTTTCAAGCGTAACATTTGATCTAAATCAGAATTAGAAAAAATCTTATACATAAACTCCTTTTTTTCAAATCCCACACCATGTTCTCCGGTTAAGGTCCCTCCAACATCTACACATGCTTGTAAGATTTCTCCCCCAGCTCCTAAAACTTTTTCAGCCATGCCTGGCTCTTGTTCATCAAACAGAATACAAGGGTGCAAATTACCGTCTCCAGCATGAAAAACATTTGCAATAGGTAAATCAATTTTCTCACTTATTTTAGATATTGTTTTCAAAGTTTCTGGTAGTTTAGTTCGTGGCACAACCCCATCAACTAAAAAATAGTTTGGCGCCAAAGAACCTAAAGCACCGAGAGCACCTTTGCGACCTCGCCACAATGCATTTCGTTCTTCTATACTTGCAGCAACACTAATATCTTGGCATTCTAAACTATTACATATATCCATAATTTGTTTTGATTGCTCACTTACCTCTTCATTACTACCATCTAATTCAATTAACAAAACGGCTCCTGCAGTATCTGGATAACCACATTTAACAACATTTTCAACAGCTTCTATGGTTAATTTATCCATCATTTCTATAGCACTTGGGATTAAGCCTGATGATATAACGCTACTCACAGCAAAACTAGCTTGATCTATCGTTGCAAAAGAAGCTAAATGTGTTTTTACCGATTGAGGAATAGGTAATAAATTAACAATAATTTTTGTAGCAATTCCCATCATTCCTTCCGAACCTACAAATCCTCCGAGTAAATCGTAACCAGGAACATTCCGAAATTTATCACCTAACCAAATTATGTCTCCGTTTTCTGTTACAATTTCACATGCTAAAACATGATTAGTGGTTACTCCATACTTTAAACAATGAGGCCCTCCTGAATTTTCTGCTATATTACCGCCAATAGTACAAGAAATCTGACTAGAAGGATCTGGTGCATAAAAAAGTCCCATTGAAGCAACATATTTCGATAAATCTAAATTAACAACGCCTGGCTCAACTAAAGCCAACCTATTTTCCACGTCTATAGATAGTATTGAATTCATTCTTGTGAGAACTAACTCTATTCCCCCATACATTGGAACTGCTCCCCCAGACAAACCTGTTCCTGCACCTCGAGGGATTATATACTGGTCATATCTATTGGCTATTTTGACAATTGAACTTATATCTTCTGAAGACTTTGGAAAAACCACAACATCAGGTAGAGCTTTATCAGTTGATCCATCATACTGAAAAACTAATAATTCATCTGGATGATGCATCACATAGTCATCACCAACTATTTTTTTTAATTCTTTAATGAGGCTGGAATTAACCATAGAATTTAACCAAATTAGTTTTCAAATACATAATAATGTTACGTTTCAAGAAATTTTACCATATAATACCTAGAAATTATCACACCAATAGTTAAGGATACCATGAACTTTGTAGATTCAATTTATCAAGAAACGAAAAATATTCAAACTGCAATTATGACCCATCCTTTTACAAAAGGTATCGGAGATGGAACTTTAAATAAAGATAGTTTCAAGTTTTTTATCGAGCAAGATTATCTCTTCTTAATCGAATACAGTAAAATACTTGCTTTAGCAACCGCAAAATCTCCTGACTATAAAACAATGAGTAGTTTTAGCAAATTACTAGAAGAAACACTAAATAATGAAATCACACTTCACATAGGGTATTGTGAAAAGCTAGAAATAACTTTAACTGATTTACAAAATACCCAACCTGCACCTGCAATGGAATCGTATACTAATTTCTTAGTAAAAATTGCTTATGAAGGGGAATTTGCAGAGATAATAGCTGCTCTTTTACCATGCATGTTAACATATGCAGAAATAGGGTTGGAATTAAAACAAAACAACATAGAAAACAACGACCCATTATATAATGAATGGATTGAAATGTATTCAGATTCAGAATTTGTTAATTTAGCTCATTGGCTTAGAGATTTAGTTAATACTACTGCATCTAATTCTAGTCATTTACAAATCAAAAAAATGAAAAAAGCTTATATAGATAGCTGTAGGTTTGAATTAGACTTCTGGACAATGTCTCTAAACAAAACAACTTGGTCAGTGTAATTTATGACCAAAGTCCGAAATTATCACTACCAGTAATTGAAGCTACAGCCTTCCCTGTTCTATCTTTTCCAGCACTACAATGAATTAATACAGGCTTTTCAAGTTCAGAATAGGCCTTCAAAACTAATTCTACTTCCGATTCGTTTAATGGTGGCTTTTTATAATCTTCAACATTCATATGATGGACAGTTAAACCATTTTCTTTATAAAAACTAAACAAACCATCGCCAATATTATCTATTCCATTGTATTTGTCTACTTGGTTTTGATCCATAATACATATAACACTCCTAATACCTAAAGATAAAACTGTTTCCATCCAATCCTTCATAACTGAAGAAGAAGGCTTATCTTTAGGATAACCAGGTCGTTGTGAACGTGCTAATTCCCCTTCAACAACCCATTCAGGTTTATATAATTCAGGTACTGATGGTCGATTATGCATATTATACTCTTTCATTTTTTAGACAAACAAATAAATATTCTAAATAAAAACATGAATCAAATCAAACATTGTTTGAATATTCTTTAGATTCTTTACTTAAAACCACATTTCCAATAATAAATACAGGGTGATACGATTAACTAATTAAATATAAATTTCATACCTGACATTTTTATAATTAAATCGTTTTATATTTTGTAATTGAAAAATTAAATAATTTTAAATGGTTAGTTGTAGGTTTACTATGACAGGCAATTTTACCAAAAATGATATAACAACTCTCTTTGAAGAAAACTACGAAAAAGTAGTTAACTATATTGCTTCAAGAATCTCAAATATGAGCGAAGCAGAAGAATTAGCTTCAGATGTGTTTGTTAAAGCTCTTGAGCATATAGATGGGTTTAAAAACAAAGGTATACCTATTGAAGCATGGTTATACAAAATTGCCCATAATATTACTATCGATTATTACAGAAAGAAAAAATACCCAACGATTAATATAGAAGATGTTATTAATATGGAAAGTTATAACAACACTGAAAAAAAAGTTTTAGAAAACCTTGATAAAGAAGAAATCAAAATTGCTTTATCAAAACTTTCCAGTTTGCAACAACAAGTCATACAACTACGACTTGTCAGTGGATTACGTTCAAAAGAAGTCGCACAAATCATGGAAAAATCTGATGGAGCAATAAGAGAATTACAACGAAGCGGCCTAAAAGCTCTTCGTGAAATTTTATATACAAACAAGATATTTATAACAGAAGATTCGGGGCGTTGAAATGACAAATTACAACAAAATCCTAGATGAATGCATAGATCTAATTTTAAATCAAAATTACGGTATTGAAGATTGCTTAGCAAAATACCCTGAATTACAAAATGAATTATCACAAGACTTACAACTAGCAACTAGTGTAAATAACAAATTGAAAAGCACAATAAATGAACAAACTAAAGCAAGAACAAAAGCAATTGTGCTTGATAAATTTAATAGTATTGAAAAAAATCAATCAAGAACATTAAGAAACATTCCAAGTATATTTTATAAAGGAATACCTCCCTTAATTTCCCGATGGAGTTCCATTGCTGCAGCAATACTACTATTTTCCACACTTGGAACAACAACATTGGTATCTGCATCATCAGATAGTAATCCAGATGAGAATTTATACCCAGTTAAAAGGGCTGTTGAAAATATGCGATTGAGACTTACTTTTGATGCTGAAAAGAAAAATGAACTTAGACTGGGGTATTCTAATAAACGAATTGAAGAAATAACTGTTATGGCTGACAAGGGTGATTTTGAACAAATAGATGTATTACAAAAAGACCTGGAAAAAAATATAGAAATAATATCCAATAATGAAAATAAAACAGTGAAAGAAAAAATATTTCAAGAATTAAAAGAAGGATATATAACAAAAGAGGAAGCCGAAAAATTCTTTGAACAAGAAAAGAGTGAGTACCAAGACACGAATAAAACATATAAGGAAACAGATATCACTTACCCAAGAAAAGAAAGAATAATGAAACTAAAACATTATATTGAAAATAAAGAATTAAAAATAAAAGAACTTTGTGAAAAAATGGAGAAATTTAATAGCTCAGACTTTCAAGAAAAGATGAATAAAATTGAAAAAAACAATCCGGAAAGATGGCATAAAATGAAAACTAGACAAGAAAGCTTGTTGGTAAATTGTGAAAAACATATAGAAAAACATGCGATTTACAAAGAAAAATTAGCGAAGTTAATGTCGGAAAAAGTAACTACGAAATATATGGTCCCTTAATCAAAGCTATTGACCGTGTTCCCCTACTATGCTAACGTTCATTTTTTATATAGTTATCCTATGGGAGAGGCAGCAAAATGGCAAAGGTCTATCTTTATGACACCACCTTAAGGGATGGCGCACAGCAAGAAGGCATTTCTCTTTCTTTAGATGATAAATTAAAGATCACAAAAAAACTTGATGAAGCAGGTATTTCATATATAGAAGGTGGATGGCCTGGTTCTAACCCAAAAGATGAAGAATACTTTAAAGAAGTTACAAAACTCAAATTAAATAATTCAATTGTTACTTCTTTTGGATCTACTAGAAAAGTAAATTCTCTGGCACATAATGACCCCAATCTACTTTCTTTGGTAGAATCAAAAACTAAGGTTGCAACCATTGTTGGCAAAACATGGGATCTTCATGTCACAGATATTCTAAATGCTAATTTGGAAGAAGGCCTGAATATGATTTCAGATTCAATCGCTTTTCTGAAATCAAAAGGTCAAAGGGTATTTTTAGATGCTGAGCATTTTTTCGATGGGTTTAAGTCAAATAAAGATTTCACATTACAGTGTCTAAAAATCGCAGCTGAATCCGGAGTTGAATGCATAGTACTTTGTGATACTAATGGTGGCTCAATGCCATTTGAAATTCAACAAATTATCCAAGAAGTAAGAAACAATATCGATACAGAGTTAGGAATCCACACTCATAATGATTGTGAGCTGGCAGTAGCAAATAGTTTAATTGCAGTAGATGCTGGTGTAACGCAGGTCCAAGGAACACTAAATGGGTATGGAGAACGTTGTGGTAATGCTAATATTCTTAGTATTGCTGCAAACCTTTCATTAAAATTAGATATTGCTGTTTTAAATCAAACAGAATTAAGCCGACTAACAGAATTACATAAGTTTGCAAGCGAAATTATAAATATTCCACCTAATAATTTTCAACCTTATGTTGGAGCTAATGCATTTAACCATAAGGGAGGTTTACATGCCTCTGCTGTTATGAAACTCGCAGACAGTTACCAACATATCAAACCAGAACTAGTAGGAAATAATACTGGAATGACCATCTCTGAACTATCAGGAAGAGGAAACATTACTTTTAAATTGAAGGAACTTGGGTTCCCATCAAGCAAAATATCAGAAAATGTGGCTGAATTGTCAAAAGAAATTAAATTTCGAGAAAGTAAGGGCCACCAATATGAAGGTGCTGAAGCATCTTTTGAATTACTTGCCCATAGAAAGATAAATGACGTTACACCAATGTTTGAATTAATTGACTACAGAGTAATTGTTGAAAGCAAAAGTTCCCTCACAGAAGACACCCTAACAGAAGCCACTGTCAAATTAAGAATTGGTTCTGAAATCAGACATACTGCCTCAGTAGGAAATGGTCCTGTAAATGCTATCGATCTTGCTTTAAGGAAAGCATTATTACAAGACTACCCTACCCTAGATAGTGTTCGTCTTACAGACTATAAAGTTAGAGTTATTGATCAAGGTTCAGGAACAGAAGCCTTAGTTCGAGTATTAATTGACTCAACAGATGGCAATCGGTCTTGGCAAACTATGGGGGCATCATCTAATATTATAGAAGCAAGTTGGATTGCTGTTGTAGATAGTCTCGAATATTGGAATTTATATTACAATTAAGTAGAAATATAAACCTATAATTCCTATTCAGTATATGTCAAAGGAGTGTAATGAGTACCTCAATTCAAAAAGACAAACCTTATCGAATTATTGGAACAACACCTATCAGGCATGATGGTTATGAAAAAGTTACTGGGAAAGCTAAGTATGGTGCTGATATTGATTTACCAGGTATGTTGTACGGTAAGATATTACGTAGCCCCCATGCTCATGCGAAAATTTTATCAATCAATACAAAAAAAGCTGAGGCTATACCTGGAGTTAAATCTGTAGCCACTGCGAATGATTTCCCACTACTCACAAATGCAGGTATTGATTTTTCTCAAGTCCAAAGAAATCCTCGCATGATTGCAGAAAATACTTTAGCAAAAAATAAAGTGCTCTACATTGGGCATGCAATCGCTGCTGTCGCAGCAAATAACCCAGCAATAGCAGAAGAAGCTCTTAAAGCTATTGAAGTGGAATATGAAATTTTACCTGCAGTAGTTAGTTTAAAAGAAGCAATGGCAGAAAATGCACCCCTTCTTCACGAGAATCTCACTACTGTTTTTCGAGAAGATAGATTCTCTGCAGGCGAGGATACTGGGGAAAATAGTAATATTGCAGGCCATATTCAATTTCAAAGAGGTGATATAGAGCAAGGTTTTAAGGAAGCTGATCTCATTATAGAAAGAGAATTTAATACTGAAACTGTCCATCAAGGTTACATAGAACCTTTTGCAGCAACTGCTGATTGGAATAATGAAGGCAGATTAACTATTTGGACATGTACCCAAGGAAGTTTTAATGTCCGATCTATTACAGCAAATATTCTTGATATTCCAGAATCTACCGTCAAGGTTATTCCAACCGAAATTGGAGGAGGATTTGGTGGTAAAGGAGTAGGATACTTAGAGCCAGTTGTTGCTATTTTATCAAAAAAGTCAGGGCTCCCAGTAAAAATAATTATGAGCAGAAAAGAAGTTTTCGAAGGAACTGGGCCTACATCTGCTACATATAGTAAATGTAAAATTGGAGTAACTTCAAAGGGTCTAATAACAGCAGGTTATCACTATATGGCATATGAAGCAGGAGCTTTTCCTGGCTCACCAGTTGGTGGTGGAGCTATGACTAGTTTTGGACCATATAAAATAGAGAATTTTTTAGTAGATGGATACGACGTTGTTTGTAATAAACAAAAAGTCCAAGCTTATAGAGCCCCTGGACAACCCACAGCAGCTTTTGCTGTTGAATGCATAATTGATGAAATCGCTGAAAAATTAAATATGGATCCTATAGAGTTAAGGTTATTAAATGTCGCTCGTAAAGGTGACAGAATGCCAAGTGGTCCAGTATTACCTGAAGTAGGAACCGAAGAAATAGAAAAGGCTATGAAAAACCACCCTCATTATAATACTCCATTAGAAGGCCCTAATCGAGGGCGAGGTATAGCAG
>MDTE01160006.1_pt1 | contig 12262 bp, 10 predicted proteins | sample 811231 | NCBI WGS metagenome assembly MDTE01 (sample SAMN05326651, study PRJNA326480) | marine metagenome | isolation source: seawater | place: Indian Ocean: Red Sea | collected 2010
AACCGGCTCCTCCTTCAACGAAGCCCTCAATTTCAATCCTCCCCCAGAAACCACCAGCTCGCCAAGACGGGGTGGTCGTGGGGGGTCAGTTCGGGCGATTTCGACAACGATGGGGACGAAGATCTTTACATTGTCAACGGTCATATCAGCAACGCCTCCGTCCGCGACTACGCCAAAGACTTCTGGCTCTACGATATCTATCTGGGTAATTCACAGCCGGACCCCATTCTCGACACCTATTTCCAAACCAAACAAAACGCCACCCAGGTGGCAGGAGAGTCCTTTGGCGGGCATGAACTCAACCGGTTTTTTCTCAACCTCGGGACATCGGGATTCATCGAGGTGGGCTACCTCTTCGGGGTTTCCCTTCAGGAGGATTGTCGCAACCTGGTTTCCGGAGATCTCGATGGGGACGGGCAGTTGGAATGGCTCACCACAACCTTTGAGTCATGGCCGGAACCCAAGCAGGCCCTTCACCTTTTCCCAAACTTCACCGAAGAGGTCGGAAACTGGCTGGGGATTCACCTCCGTGCCGGAAGGCAAGGCCCGGTGATCGGTGCCAGGGTCGAGATTGAAACGCGGCTGGGACGCCAGGTCCGAGTTCTTGTCACCGGGGATTCCTACCGAAGCCAACATGCCAATTCCGTGCACTTCGGAATCGGCGACGAAACGACCGTGGAGAGACTGGTCATCACCTGGCCCGACGGCCGGCAGCAAAGCGTTCGATCGCCCGCCATCAACCAATACCACATTATTCAGGCTGAGATCGCCCCTCCAAGGTCAAACTGATAGAGCCCCCGTAATCGAGCCGCGTGTTCATCGTAGGCCGATTCAAACAACTCGGCGGCACGCTCGGCCCCGATCAACACCCCCGCGGTCAACACGCTCGGAGGCGCGCCAGCCGCCACCAATCGACGGGCCACTTCGGCCTTGATCGCGTTAATGATCAAACATCCCCCCACCGTCGATCCGGGAGCCACCGGAGTCTCCAATCCCTCGATCGACACCATGGCATCGCCGACTGGCGCTCCCGTATCCAAAACCAGATCAGCGAAATCCTGTAGCTTCTTTCCCTGGGGATGCCGGCTGGTCGAGGCCTCGGAATGTTGTCGGCTCACCATCGCCACGACCTTCACCCCCCGTGCCTGGAATCCCTCGGCTATTTCGATCGGAACCATGTTGCAGCCGCTCGACGATATCACCAGAGCCGCATCCTCTTCGTTCACGGTGAAATTCCTCAGAATTCGATCCGCCAACCCGCTCGTGTTTTCCAAGAACATCGCCTGACGCTGCCCATTGGCACCCACCACATTGTTGTGAAAGGTCAGGGAAAGCTCGACGATCGGATGAAATCCCGGGAATGACCCATAGCGCGGCCACATCTCCTCCACCATGATCCGGCTGTGGCCCGAGCCGAATAGATGCACCACCCGCCCTTTGAGAATCGAACTGGCAAACCAATCCGCCGCCTCCTGGATGGCCTCTACTTGCCGGCTCACGGCATCCACCAAGCCCCGCGCACGCTCCAGATAGGACTCGGTTTCACTCATGACCTCTTTCCCATTCACAGTCCAAATCCCCTTCTATCGACTCTGGCGCAACATCCATTGATAAAGCGCGGGATTTCGGTAAGTCTCACTCCAGGAATCATGTCCGACTCCCGGGTAGACCGTGAGTTTGACCTCATCCGCACCCGGCTCCAGCAGCGCACACATTCGATGCGACTCGCCCACCCGCACCACCCGATCCGCACCCCCATGAAAAACCCATACCGGAAGACTCTGTAGCGCTTGCCTCCCGGCCCTGGACATCAAGCCAAACTCAATCATGTTCCCGCCTCCGCAAATCGGAATGGCGGCCGCAAACCGATCCGGAGCCCGGGCGATCAGACTCCAGGTCGCAAATCCCCCCATGCTCAACCCCGATACATAGATCCGCTTCTTGTCAACCCGATACTGATTCTCGATGGACGTCACCAGGCGGAGCAGGATCTCCGCGTCCCACAAGGTATCTTTGGGACATTGCGGCGACACCAGGATGAAGGGAAAGGATTGACCGGCAGCCACGCGTTTCGGAGGCCCATGCTTTTTGACCAAATCAAGATTCGAGCCCCGTTCTCCGGCCCCGTGGAGAAAGAGGAGGAGCGGCCACCCCTGATCGCGACCCCGGTAATCCTCAGGGAGATAGATCAGGTAGTTGTAGTGGATTTTCTTGTTGATCGCCGCTACGAAGGAAGCCTCCTGCTGTTCCCCTGGACCACCCCATGACTCCGCCGTCCCAAGGATCGCCCAAATCACCAGTAGGCCCTCCCTCCATCTCATTTGCATCCGCCCTTCATCGCGAATCGTCCACGGATTGTCAATCGAAGAGCGGACCCATGCTCTTGGTCAAGGTTCCCCCAAAACGCTGACTCGAGTGACCGGGGCCTTCGCGATTGCACATTTGACGGGACCAACGACCGAGGCTACTTTCCCCTGCGCCGATATGATTGCTTCGCGGGCTAGAAAGACCAACGCCTCCACTCCCGGATACCGAATGGGAGATGAACGACTGATCAAGCTGACCGCCAGTGCGGGTCACAAGGTCAATTCGTTGTTAACCAAACAAGGACGGCCTCAAGGCGTGCTCCGGGTCGCGGTCATTGGGGGAGGCTGCTCGGGCTTGCAATACAAAATGGATCTCCAGGATGCCCCGGCCCATCGGGACATCATGGTGGAATCAGCCGGCATCCGGATCGTCGTCGATCCCAAGAGTGCGCTCTATGTTACCGGATCGGAACTCGATTTTGTGGATGCCCTTCAGGACGGCGGCTTCAAGGTGAACAATCCCAATGCCGCAACCAGTTGTTCTTGCGGCGAGAGTTTCAGCGCCTAAGGAATCTCAAACCCCTCGATCCGAGCTTCTCTGCGCTATCGCCCCCGTGGATCCATCCTCCCAGACTCAATGTGTCGATGATGCGTTTGCCCGGCTCAAGCTACCCCGGCGGCCCTATTTGGATTCGGAAGAGTTGAAGGAACGCTACCTAGAATGCATTAAGAGCGCCCATCCGGACGGGGAAGCCAATCCATTATCGACCGAGCACCCTGCCGAAGACGCCGCCGCTGAGATCAATCGGGCTCGAGAAATCCTGGCAAACGAGGTGCACCGAATCGCCCATTTTCTCCTGCTGGAGACCGGATCGGATGTCACTCAACACCGTGTCGTCCCCGATGGATTGGCTGACTTTTTCATGCGTCTGAGTCCTTTGTTCAATCAAGCGGATTCCCTCGCTCAAGGGATTCGGGAGGAAGCCAGTCCGATCCTGAAGGCCCAGCTCTATATGAGCGCGAGCCATCTGTTATCAAAGCTTTCCGAGATCCAATCGGAACTCCAAAGCCAGTGCAATCAAGCGCGTCAAGAGTTGATCGAAGCAGATCGGAAATGGATCCAAGGCTCCTCGGCATCCACTGAACAGACCCGGGTCCAGGTCCTCGAGACCCTGGGAGGAGTTTATCAACGCCTTTCGTTTCTCAACCGCTGGCTCAATACCCTCCACGAGCGGCGCTTCGAACTCACGCCCGGATAATCCCGGAAATGATGACCGGCCGATGACGAATCGGTGAGTCAAATTGCCCCACTCTTTCAATTCTCACCCATTGACTGTCTCTTTTTTTCGGTTTATTCCGGTCAATTTGAGCAAAAAATCGACCGGGCAAGGCCTTCATCCATTTTAATCCTTGGCAGGCATAAAAATGGTAACTTCCTCATATCAAATGCTTTACAAATAGATCCCTATTCAAAATCCATCTGGAAAAGGAAAAAAACAACCATTTTATGAGATGGCATCAATAGTGCTATTTCTCAGTCATGGACAACATGCTTGAACAGATCACTCAGTCGAGTCGACCGGTTCGCATGCCAGCCTTCGGCGCCCTCAGTGCGCTGAATATAAAGGCCTATCTACGTCCCACTTCGCACTGGACCGAGGTTCGGTGTCCTGCTTGAGATAAGAACTATCGTCCGGCGATCTGTCGATCCAACAGATCGCCGGATCTTCTTTATCCCTCAACGGTTAGTTTCCAACTGGCGAACCCGCGACCAAGAGTCGGGCTTCCGATCCCGAGAAATGGATTTCGCTTTCCGGGCATGCCGCTGAGGACGAGAAAGGCCTCAAGCAGAAACCACCCATGGCCATTCAAGAATTCAGCCGATGATCTCGCTCACGACGCGGCCATGAACATCCGTCAACCGAAAATCGCGACTCGCATAACGGTAGGTTAATCGCTCGTGATCCATTCCCATGAGATGAAGAATGGTGGCGTGCAGATCATGAATCGGAACCGGATTCTCAACGGCTTGAAAACCAAACTCATCCGTCGCGCCATGGACCATTCCAGGACGAATCCCCCCTCCGGCAAGCCACATCGTGAATCCGTAGTGGTTATGATCTCGGCCCATCTTCGAAGCATCCCCGTTCCGCGTCTCCACGGTCGGCGTCCGACCAAACTCGCTGCCAAAGACCACAAGCGTCTCCTCCAACAATCCTCTTTCCTTCAGATCGGTCAACAGGGCGGCGATTCCCGACGAGCACTCTCGAGCAAGCTTCCGGTGATTCTTCTCCAATTCATCGTGGTTGTCCCAAGGTTGCCACTTGCCGTGCCACACCTGGACCATACGAACCCCCCTTTCGATTAATCGCCGGGCGATGAGCAATTGACGGTTCGCCGCGCCCTCGCCATAGCGCTTCCGCGTCGCCTCGGATTCCTTGGTGACATCAAACGCATCCGAGGCCTCCATCTGCATTCGATAGGCCTGCTCGTAACTCTGGATCCGCGCTTCAAGCTGAGGATCATCGCCACGGCGCTCTCGATGCCGTTGATTCAAGCGCTGCAAGAGGTCCACCTGCTTTCGTTGCGAGGAGAGGTCCAGATGAGGATGGCGCACATTTGCCACCATCTTCTCAACGTCGGCATGGTTGGAATCAATGAAGGCCCCTTCGTATATCCCCGGCAAGAAGGCCGAACGCCAATTATCCGGTCCTTTCACCGGATGCCCTTGGGGACACATGGCAATGAATCCCGGAAGATTCTGATTCTCCGTTCCCAATCCGTAGGTCAGCCACGATCCAAGACTAGGGCGACTCAAGGTCGTGTCGCCACAATTCATCAGCATCAGGGCGGGTTCATGGTTGGGCACCTCAGATTGCATCGAGCGAATAACGCAAAGCTCATCAGAATGGTCCCCAAGTTCGGAAAACATCTCGCTGATGGGAAGCCCACTTTGGCCATATTGCTTGAATTGAAACGGGGATCCAAACGCCGCCCCCGTTGGTCGTTCGGTCAACGGATTGGGGATCGGAAGCGGCCTGCCATGGTAGCGGTGCAGCAGCGGCTTGGGATCGAAAGAATCCACATGGGATAATCCGCCATTCAAGAAAATGTGGATCAGTCGCCGAGCCCGGGGAGCAAAATGAGTTGGGCGCGGTGTGAGAGGATTCAGGGACACCTGATCCCCATGAGCCGTGGGAACACCGAGAACGGTGCCGAGCCCAAGAAGCCCAAAGCCAAGACCAGACCGACGCAACATCTCACGTCGCGACCAAGTACGGGATCCTGGAATAGCCCCTGCCATATGAAAATACTAATCAACAAAAAGAAACTCGTTGGAAAGCATTAATATCTGGGCTAGCTCCGCCAAGGCCTCCTCAAAGGAGCCCGCCTCCATGGAGTCGCGGCTTCCCCGGTTGCGGAGAAACGCCCCGAACAGTCGGACTTCCTCGGCCTCGGGATCACGAGCGAGAACGAAGCGAAACAACGCCGCCACCGCCGCGTCGGGTTCGGAATGAGGCGTGACCCTCAATGCAATGGCTTTCGCTAGATGAAGAACGAAGGGGCTATTGAATAGGAAGAGCGCCTGTTGAGGTACGGTCGTCCGGGATCGCGCTCCCACGCTCAACTCGGGGCTCGGAAAATCGAAGATCCGGAAAATGTTCTCCAGCCGCTCTCGGTCGATGAACGAATAGACAGTTCGAAACCGATTCGAAATGCCATCCGGCGGTAGCCTGACCGGCACCCCCCCCGGCCGCATCTCCAATTCACCAGAAACAAACAACATCGAATCACGCATCACTTCAAACTCCATTTGCCGGCGATTCTGACGCCACAGAAGCCGGTTTTCGGCGTCCTGCGCTCGAAGTTCCGGTCGGTCCATGCTGGCTTGCTGCCACGTGGCCGAGCCCAGAATCTCCTGGTGGAGCCACTTCACCGACCAACCGTGCCGAATGAATTCAGAGGCCAGATAATCCAATAAATCGGGGTGGCTCGGCGGCAAGCTTCTCGTTCCAAAGTCACTCGGCGACCTCACCAGTCCCTGCCCAAAATGCCAGGCCCAGACTCGGTTGACCATCACCCGGGCCGTCAGGGGATGGTCACGAGCGGTCAGGGCGTGAGCGAGCTCCATCCGCCCGCTTCCTTGAGTAATTCTCACCGGTTGCGAAAGCCCGAGACTCGAGGGAATGACGCGGGGCACCTCCGCTCCGGGACGGTTGGGATCCCCTCGAACGAAGATTCGCTGGGACGCGATGGAAGCGTCATCCTCAAGCATCATCGGCCTCGGGGCCACTTGATCCCAATTCTCGAGAAACACCTGCTCCATCGCGGCATAGGCTTTCCTGAGATCAACACTTTCATCCAACGTGCAAAAGTCAAAGGCTTCCTCGATCCTTAGTGTTCCCGGTGCCTGTTCCCCATAAAGGGCCATCCGAACCCGCTCACGCTCGGGATCCTCAAATGCCGTTTGCTCCGGATCGGCTTCCAGCGCCTCCCGCCAATCGGCATCGACGCCCTCCAACAACGTCCCGTAGAGGTTCGCCACATCAACCATGGTTCTGACATCCTGACCTTTGAAGGCGGCGGCCACCAAAGAATTGGCGAAGGCTTCGCCGCAAAACCCCTCCACCACAGTGACTGCCTGGCCCGAAAAAGTCTCCCGAGACAGGCCCGAGAGGCGTACCCACAACCCAAAGACCGGATCGTCAGCCGATTGGCCTTTCAAGTAGTGGCGCCACCGGTGAACCCCTCCCGTAGCATAGGCGGAAACGTCCCGTATCAGACCCCGTTCGGTTTGGAGCTGAGGCTGCTCATCGGTGCGATGGGCGGCCGAAGTTTGAACCACGTATCGGAGGTAATCGCCCGCCCAAGCACGAAGCTCGAACTGAACCCGCTCATGGAGCTTCCGCCGGTGTTCAACGTAAGCCGCCACCTTCTCCTCCAGTTTCGATTTTCGGGCAACCGTCTTGCGGCCAACGGCCTCCAGGATGGGAAGCTGGTCGGGGCGAGGTTCATGAGAATTGGCGAAGACCGAGTAGAGACTGTAATAGTCGGCGGTGGAGATGGGATCAAACTTATGATCATGACAACGAGCACAGGTCACCGACAACCCCAGCACACCTCGTGAAACGACATCGATTCGATCGTCGATGATCTCGTGATGGAAAATGTTGAATCGGGCCCCAACCGTCAAGAACCCAAGGGCAGCGAGCGACTCGGGAGTCCGCCCGTTCAGCCGATCCGCGGCAATTTGCTGCCGCACAAACTCATCATACGGGAGATCCCGATTGAAGGCACCAATGACATAGTCCCGATAAGTATAAGCAAAGGGAAACTTGGTCTCGCCCGCGTCAACATACCCTTTCGCGTCGGCATATCGCGCGACATCAAGCCAATGCCTTCCCCAACGCTCCCCATATTCCGGACGCGCCAACAAGGCATCCACCATTCGCCTCCATGCGTCCGGTCTCTGATCTTGGACGAGAACCTCCCGTTCCGCCACGGTTGGTGGCAACCCGATCAGATCGAGAAAGGCTCGCCGGACCAAAGCGGGCCGATCGGCCACGGAACTTGGCTGCCACCCCCTGGCTTCCAGACGAGCGAGAACAAAAAAATCCAAACCCACCTGCGGCCATTTCCCGTCTTTGACCGGTGGCAAGGGCACGGCTCGGACCGGAGCCGCCGCCCAGTGATCGGACCATCGTTCCGTCCTGGAATCCGTTTCCATCGGCATGGGGTCGTCCGGCCATGGGGCGCCTGATGCCACCCACTTCTCCAACGCCGCCACTTGTGCCGCCCTCAAGGCCTCCTTTGGCGGCATCGCCAAGTCCTCATGCTGGCGACGAATGGCCTGAATCATCAGACTCGCCTCCGGATCCCCCGGAACAACCGCCGGTCCGGAATGCCCACCACGGAGGAGCCCCGTCCGGTGATTCACCCGGAAGCCCCCTTTGGCCTGATCGCTCCCATGGCATTCGCCACAAATGCCCGCTAGGACGGGACGCACCCGTTCCTCAAAAAAATCAGCGGGGCCCTCAGCAAGAAGCGGCAAACCAAGGCTCACCCCCCACAAAAACATGAAGGAGATCCTGCGGGACGGTCCGATGGGAGATGTTGATGCCCGTGGCCGAGGCATGCTGCCATCCTCGCTCACGGCTTCGCCAAAAGCAATCGAATGATTTTAAGGGACCTGTTGCAGCGGCCAGATCACGACATCAATCGATTCGGAATACAGAATCTCAGGATGCTGCGGTCCCACCGGGTAGGGCTCGAGATAGGTATTCTCCTGAAGATCAATCGTCGCCCACTCCAAAGGCCATTGCCGATGGTGAATCTCTCCCCGAAAAACCCGCCCCTTGGGATCGCACGAATAGAGACAATATCGTTCCGTGGCCCAGCGGCCAAACGCACTCAATTCCGATACCGGCTCACCGGTGGAACGATACCGCGCGGAAAACCGTCGATTCGGATGCTGAGCCTCGTAATGCACCCCCTCACGTTCGCGACGAATCGAAACAGCACCTCGATGGTAGGGGAGGTGAAAGAAACGGCGAGCGATCCAGACCGCCAAGCGATCCGGCACATCCAGACTAAAAAACCACACCCCCGGTTTCCCCTCTACGGTGACATAGGTCCGAACATTGATCTCCGGAAAATCAGAGACAGCGGCGAGCGGCGGAAACCCGCGAAGGGTCACCCCTTTCATGTCAAAGGGTACCAGTCCAATCCAAGCGGCTCCATCGAAGGTATCCAATTCGAGTCCCGGGGGAATGAGGGGGCGGATGCAATCCGCGGGGATCTCCCAGTGAAGAAATACAAGTTGCTGCCAGCTCTGCCGCCATCGCCAGGGTCGGTCGGGAAGCGGCCAGGGTCGATGGGCGGTCTCCGCTAACGCCGGATGATCATTCGCCACGACCCTTTCAATTAAGGGGGGGAGTCCTCAAAATCAAGCGGGAAAAACCCCATCAGAAAAAGAGGACAACCCAGGAGAGGAGTCGTCGTCCATCATTGCGCCTCGATCTCAAAGGTCAACGAGGCCCAATAACTTTCCCAATCGGCATCAGGAACATCGTCCTCCAACGGTTCAATCCACACGGCGTTGAGCATCCACCGCCCCTCCCAGGCCAGGGGAATCCGGGCATACCCATCCCCATCCGTACGGACCAGGACCGGATCTTGCCCCCCTTTCAAGGCAAATCCCTTGACCATCACGCCGGGGATCGGGAGCCCTTCCTGCAAAACCCTCACCACCAGAGTCGACCCCGTCCGCAACCGAAAGGGATTGGTGATGGCGACGATCTCAAGCGGCAATCCGAGCACCCGATCCGATCCATTCCGGTCACCCACCTGGACCAAACTCTTGGCAAAACGAAGATAGCGTTCCCTGCCGACTTCCTTTTCGCCGCCCGTCGAGCGACGAATCGAGAGCGCGTCATCCAACCCCTCATCGTTCAGATATTTCTGAAACCGATCCGCTGGAAGCGTGTTAAGAAGGGGTTGACTCAGATAACGGAAAACATGGAGCCCCGACCTTTGGGTCCGGTAACGGCCGGTGGGAAACCGATTCCTTTTTCCTCCCACATCGAAATGGCCCTGACCGTCATAGACTCGAAACTCGGATAGATGATCCGAACGACGGCGCAATGATTTCACCTGTTCCCCGTGGCCAATCATGGCGTTGAGCTCGATCGAATCCCCCTCGGAGGCGCGATGCGTCGAGGGTGCCAACCAGAACTCGTGAGCTACGGTTTCAAGCGCCTGCGCACTCCAGGCCAACAAAAAACATCGCATCAGCCATCGGCATGTCGTCCGGGATCGGAGGCGAGATTGCACACTCATGGGGTTAGCCTTCGAGCACGCTGAAGAAGAAGCAATCCAAAAAAAAGGTGGAACCCGTTTTCTCGGCCCTCAACCGGACACAATTGACGATCCACCATCCCACCCAATCGCAGGGTCGTCGGCGCTCTGATCCCAGGCTCTCAGCGTCGACTTCCAGGCCTCATGTCGAGATGGGGCGCAACACTCCACTCAGGGCCGATCCTCATCCCTCGGAGCAGACCACCCACTCGTGACCGTCCGCAATAGGGCGGGAAGGCCTCCTGGCAGAGGGAAAGAGGGATGATCGGGGGATTGCCTGCCCCCCGGCGTTTACTCCCACTCGATGGTCGCGGGCGGCTTGCTTGAAATATCGAGGCAAACCCTGTTGGCCCCATCCACCTCGTTGATGATTCGATTCGACATGCGCTCCAGTAAATCATAGGGAAGCTTGACCCAATCCGCCGTCATCCCATCCTTTGAATCGACCACCCGAACCGCGACCGTGTACTCATAGGTCCGCTCATCCCCCATCACCCCCACACTCTTCACCGGAAGCAACACGGCGAAACTCTGCCATACTCGATAGTACCAATCGTTGGCCTTCATTTCCTGCACCACAATGGCATCGGCCTCCCGCAGAATCCGCAACCGCTCCTTGGTCACATCGCCCAAGATTCGCACCGCCAAACCAGGTCCGGGAAAAGGCTGGCGGTAAACCACCTCCTTCGGCAAGCCGAGTTCCGCCCCCAACAACCGCACTTCGTCCTTGAACAGGCATTTCAAGGGTTCGAGCAACTCGAACTTCATGGTTTTCGGCAACCCACCGACATTGTGGTGGCTCTTGATGAGGGCGGCCGGATTACCGGCAATGGGTACTGATTCGATCACATCGGGGTAAAGCGTACCTTGAGCGAGAAACTTGGCCTTGCCCGCCCTCTTTGTGGCCGATTGAAAGACTTTGATGAAGGTGCCTCCGATAATCTTTCGCTTTCGCTCGGGACGACGCACTCCCTTCAGCTTGCGGAGAAACTCCGCCGAGGCATTCTCGACCTGGAGCCGCATCTCGAAGTTACGACCAAAGAGATCCTTGACGGCTTCCACCTCCCGAGCCCGAAGCAGTCCGTTGTTCACGAAAATACAGGTCAATTGCCGTCCCACCGCTCGGTGAATGAGAGCGGCGGCCACACTGGAATCCACGCCACCGCTCAACCCTAGAATGACCCGTTCCTCACCCACCGTTTCCCGGATCTCATCCACCGCTTGATCCACGTAGTTCCGCATCGTCCACCGTTTCCCACAGCCACACACTCGATAAACGAAGTTCTCGATCAACTGCTTCCCTTTCGGCGTGTGCACCACCTCGGGATGAAACTGCAAGCCAAACATCTCTCGATCGAGATTCTGAACCACCGCGAAGTCAGAGTTTTCCGTCGTCGCAACGGAAACGAACCCTCGCGGTGCTTTGGTCAGCTTATCCGAATGGGAGTTCCAAACCTGCATCGACTTCGGCAACCCCCGGAAGAGGGGAGACGATTTTTTGACCCTCAGCGTCCCCTTGCCATACTCACGCTTGAGTCCCCTCTCAATGCTCCCCCCTAAAAAATGGCCCAGGATCTGAAGCCCGTAACAAATGCCCAGAATGGGAACACCGAGATTCAATACCTTTCGATCCGGCTTGGGAGAATCCTTGGCGTAAATACTGGAGGGCCCGCCCGAAAGGATAATCCCATTGGGCGCGATCTTTTTGATTTCACGAGCCGGGGTGTCATAAGGCAGGATCGTCGAGTAAACCGAGCACTCCCGGATTCGCCGAGCGATCACCTGGGTATACTGCGAACCAAAATCAAGAATTACGATTTGTTCGTTCATGACTTGGAAAGCCGAACCTTGTGCCTCTTCCCAACGGGTTTGACGAGAAAAATCGGAGGGAAAAACGTGTCCTCGCAACCCGACGCCACTTAACGCCGACCGCCTCCTGCGTTCCCCTCCGGAGCCGGAAGCCACTGCACCTGCCCCGTCCGCCGATCGTAGTGAAGCACGAAGGCCTTGGGCACTTCGGGAAGCCGCGGGAGGTAGCCGCTTCCCACCAGCTCGTTGAGGTCGTTCGGATGACGATCTTCCATCACCCTGAACTGCTG
>MDTE01034679.1_pt1 | contig 12261 bp, 8 predicted proteins | sample 811231 | NCBI WGS metagenome assembly MDTE01 (sample SAMN05326651, study PRJNA326480) | marine metagenome | isolation source: seawater | place: Indian Ocean: Red Sea | collected 2010
CTTCGGCAACTTTGGCAGCTACGACCGGTACACCGGGGTCCGTGAACTGATGCCGTTTGCCAAGTCGGTCTCGGCCAAGTCGCACGCATTCGACAAGGCCGGAAATGAGACCAGGACCGACTTCGTCAAGATGATGAAGATCGTCGTTGCCGCCGGCTACAGCGACTATGTCGGCATCGAGTTCGAGGGAGGGAAAATCTCGGAGGTGGCCGGTGTCCACGCGACCAAGAAGCTGCTGGTGAAGGTCCGCGAGATGTTGTCCTAGCCGGAAAGAGCGGGCGATTCGATGAGATGGGAACCATTCGTCGCCGTCATCGGTGCCTACACCGCGATGGTCGTGTTCGTGATGGTGGCGTTCACGATCGCCTACAAGCGGGTGGGGCCAGCGGGCGTGTTTCGGCCGGGGACCTATGATGTCACGACGACATGGAACGTGACCTCACTGGTCCTGGGGCTGATTGGCGCGGTGCTGGGTGGCTGGGTCTGTTTGCTGATTGACGATCAACCCTGGGCCGGTCGCTGGTTGATGATTCTCATCGGAGTGCTCGGCATGGTGGATGTTGCGGCGACGGTCAAGAAGTCGAGAGTCCCGTCGCCGGAGCGTGGCGAGGATGTCGACAACCGCACGGCAATGCAGCATGCTCGCAAGCCAACCTGGGTGGCAGTGGCCAACATCGTGGTTGGCGTCATTGGCGTGGCGATCGTGGTGTACTGGCCCAGATGATCATCTCGGGCGGTCGCGTGTTACTTCGGGAAGGACTACAAAGATGAAACGGTGTCTTGGATTGGCGTGCGTGGTGCTTGTTGGCCTGGTCACGTCCACGCTGCAGGCCGAAGGGCCTCGTGGATATTTCCGCTATCCCAGTGTTCACGGCCAGACGGTCGTGTTCACCGGCGAGGGCGACCTGTGGACCGTGTCGCTGTCGGGAGGGCGTGCGACGCGATTGACCACCCACCTGGCCCAGGAGACCCACCCGCGGATCTCGCCCGATGGCCGACTGGTCGCCTTCTCGGCGGCCTACGAGGGAACTCGCGAGGTCTACGTGATGCCGTTGGCCGGTGGGCGACCCAAACGGCTGACCTACGATGGCGAATCGTCACGGGTGGTCGGTTGGACTCCCGATGGCCAGGTCGCCTACGCCACCCGTCACTTCTCGACGCTGCCGAACACCCAGCTGGTTCTGGTGCATCCCGAGACACTGGCCGTCAATCGCGTGCCCCTGGAGCAGGCCAGCCAGGCCGACTGGAGTCCCGACGGTAAGACGATGTTCTTCACTCGGCTGAGCAAGCAGGGCAGCAGCACCAAGCGGTACAAGGGCGGAACCGCCGAAACGCTCTGGCGCTTTGACGAGGGGCGTGACGAGGCCGTGCCACTGACCGCCGATTACACGGGGACAAGCCGCGAGCCGATGGTGTGGAAGGACCGCGTGTATTTTGCGTCGGACCGCGACGGGACGATGAACCTGTGGGTGATGGATGCCGGGGACACGGCTGATGAAAAAGTGGCCGCGCCGACTCAACTGACCCGCCACCGGGGTTTCGACGTGCTCAGGCCGTCCTTGTCCCAGGGGCGTATCGTGTACCAGCGGGGCGCCGACCTGAGGGTTTACGACATTGCGGGCGAGACGGACAAGAAGATCGCGATCACGCTGCCCTCGGACTTTGACCAGACCCGCGAGAAGTGGATCGAGAAACCACTGGAATACCTCACCGCGCTGGACATCTCGCCCGACGGCGACCGGGTGGCCGTGACCACCCGTGGCAATGTGTTCCTGTTGCCGACCAAGGCCGGGCGTCGGGTTGACCTGACGCGGAGTCGGGGCACCCGCTTCCGTGGCGCGAGGTTCCTGCCCGATGGAAAGTCGCTGGTGGCACTCTCGGATGCCACCGGAGAATTCGAATTCTACAGCCTGCCGGCCAATGGGCTCGATCAACCGAAACAACTCTCCAGCGATGGCAAGGTGTTTCGTTACTTCCCCGTTCCCAGCCCCGACGGCAAGTTCGTGGCCTACCGGGACAAGAACTACGAGTTGTTCCTGCTGGACGTGGCCCGGGGCAAGTCCCGGCGGATCGCCCGGTCGGACAACTACAATTTTTCGTGGCTGTCGTGGTCTCCGGACAGCCGATGGCTGGCATTTGTCGTGGCCGCCGAGAACAGCAACGACCAGATCCACCTCTACAACGTCGAGAAGAAATCCGACACGGCCGTGACCACGGATCGTTACGACAGCTACGCGCCCAGTTGGAGTTCCGACGGCCGCTTCCTGTATTTTCTCTCGGATCGCAATTTCGAATCGCTAGTCGCCAGTCCGTGGGGACCCCGACAACCCGAACCCTTCTTCGACCGCACCACCCAGGTCTTTGAACTCTCGCTGCGGAAGAAGCAGAGGTCGGTGTTCCAGTCGACCGATGAACTGGTCGATGGCGGTGGCAAGAAGAAGCCGATGGCCGATGGCGACCAGAAAGCCGCTTCGATCGATCTCGACGGTATCACCACGCGGCTCGCGGTTGTGCCCGTGTCGGCGGGAAACATCACAACCCTGGCCGCCACAGACAAGCACCTGTACTACGTGTCGAGATCGACCTCCAGGAAACGCACGTTGACATTGCGGGCGATCCGACGAGAACCGGACGCCGAATCAGCCACGGTGCTCACGGACATCAAGTCGTTCCGGATCTCGGGGAACCGCAAGAAGGTCCTGGTCCACAAGGGTGACGATCTGCATGTCTTCGAGGCATCCGGGGCGGCACCCAAGTCGCTGTCCAAGTCGCGAGTCAGTCTCTCGGGCTGGCGGATGGCGATCGATCCGACAAACGAGTGGCGACAGATGTTCGTCGACGCCTGGCGAATGGAACGCGACTATTTCTATGACCCCGGCCTGCACGGGGTGGATTGGAAAGAGGTTCTCCAGCGGCACATGCCACTGGTGGACCGGGTGACCGACCGGGCCGAATTGAACGACCTGATCGAACAGATGGTCGGGGAACTCGAGGCCCTGCACATCTACGTCCGTGGTGGTGATCACCGCGAGGCCGAGGATGGCGTGTCGATAGGACAACTTGGTGCGGTGCTGCGGCGCGATGCCCCAAAAGGTGGCTACGTGGTCGAGCACGTCTACCAGGCCGATCCCGATCTGCCGCAGGAGGTCTCGCCGCTGGCCAAGCCGGGTGTCGAGGTGGAGGTGGGTGCGGTGATCGAGTCTGTCAACGGCGTGCCCGTGTTGTCGGTCGACCACATCAACGTGTTGCTGAGAAACACATCGGGCCGGAAGGTGCTCTGTTCGGTTCGCGACGCCGGGGAGATGGAATCGCGTCGAGTGATTGTCGAACCGATCTCGTCCACCCGCGCCACGGATCTCCGCTACGACCAGTGGGAATACACCCGACGGCAGGCTGTCGAAACACTTGGCAAGGGCCAGGTCGGTTATGTCCATCTGCGGGCGATGGGGAAGTCCAACATCGCCGAATGGGCCAGGCACTATTACCCGGTGTTCCATCGCCAGGGCCTGATCATTGATGTCCGACACAACCGTGGTGGCAACATCGACAGCTGGATTCTTGAGAAACTGCTCCGCAAGGCCTGGTTCTATTGGAAGCCGCGCGTTGGCAAGCCGTACTGGAACATGCAGTACGCTTTTCGCGGACACATGGTGGTGTTGTGTAACGAGAAAACCGCCTCCGACGGTGAGGCGTTTGCCGAGGGATTCCGTCGCCTGGGAATGGGCAGCCTCATTGGAACCCGCACCTGGGGAGGGGAGATCTGGTTGAGCATCAACAACCGGCTGGTGGACCGGGGATTCGCCTCGGCCGCGCAGACGGGAGTGTATGGCCCAGAGCGAAAGTGGTTGATCGAAGGGCACGGCGTCGATCCCGACGTGGTCGTCGACAACCTGCCACATGCGACCTTTGGAGGTGGCGACGCTCAACTGGATGCTGCCGTCAAGCACCTGTTGCAGAAGATCAAGAAGGATCCGAGACCGGTGCCCAAGCCGCCGAAATATCGAAAGCGGTAGCCCGGGGAGTTGCCCCGGGCTGGGAATCACGGTGCCGCTCGTGATAGGTTGAGTCTCACCCCGACGACAGGCCTCCGTGATAACCAGGACAGATGGACACGCTCGAACAGGGCTCCGGAAAGCTCTTCACCGACCCGTCGACAATTGCAGCGCGGGCTGACTTCCGCCAGAAATCGCGGGCGATGACCGACAAGGTCATGTCCGTCTCCGATGCCGTTGGGCAATTGCTCTCCGACGGTGACTACCTGGCGATCGGTGGCTTCGGCGGTGACCGAATTCCCACGGCGGTCCTGCACGAGATCGTCCGCCAGAACAGACAGGATCTCGGATTTGCCGGGCACACCTCGACTCACGACTTCCAGGTCATGTGTGCCGGCAACCTGAATGGACGTGGCCGGATGCTGGCACGGGTTGATTGTGCCTACGTTGTTGGGCTCGAGGCCCGCGGACTGTCGCGACAGGCCCGTCGCGTGATGGAATCCGGTGAGGTCGAGTTCACCGAGTGGACCAACTACACGCTGGCCTTGAGGTTCCGGGCCGCTGCCATGGGTGTTCCGTTTTTGCCGGCCCACACCACCCTCGGGACGGACACCATGCGACACAGCGCCGCCCGGAAAATCGAGTGCCCCTTTACCGGCGAACCGTTGGTCGCCGTGCCGGCACTCTATCCGGATCTTGCCGTGATTCATGTCCATGAATCCGATCCGTATGGGAATTGCCGGATCGAGGGGATCAGCGTGGCCGACCTGGACGTGGCCCGTGCGGCCAAGCGGTTGATCGTCAGTTGCGAACGGTTGATCACCAACGACGAAATCCGGTCCAACCCGGCGCGAACCGCCATTCCCTATTACTGTGTGGATGCCGTCTGCGAGGTGCCGTTGGGCAGTTATCCCGGGAACATGCCCTACGAGTACTACTCGGACGAGGAACACATCCGGCAATGGCTGACCGTCGAGGAGGATTCCGACGAGTATTCGCGGTTCCTGGAGCATCACCTGTTTGGTGTCGACGATCACCAGGAATACGTCCGCCGTGCCGGTGGACTGGACCGTCTCGAGGAACTCCGGCGACTGGAGTTCATGGACTCTTCTTCCCACCCCGAGTGAAACCACCAGATCATGTCCCAGGCAGCCTCCGACTACAACGCGATGGAGTTGATGGTGACCTGCGCGTCGCGGCTGCTGGAGAACGGCCGGACGGTGGCCGTGGGGACCGGAGTGCCCTGCTCGGCTGCGATGTTGGCCCAGCGACTGCACGCTCCGGATTTGACGGTCTTTTTCGAGGCCGGTGGCGTCGCACCCCAATTGCCGACCATGCCAATCAGCGTTGGTGATTCTCGGACGTTTTACCGCGGGCTGATGGCGACGACCATGTGCGAGGTGATGGAGACGTGCCAGCGGGGATTGATGGATTACACGTTCCTGGGAGGTGCCCAGATCGATCCCCACGGCAACCTCAACTCGACCATGATCGGTGACGACTACGCCAGGCCACGTGTCCGGTTTCCCGGCAGCGGCGGAGCCAACGACCTGGCGAGCCTGTGCTGGCGGACCCTGGTGGTGACGGTTCACGACCCCCGTCGGTTTGTCGAAAAGCTCGACTTCATGACCACGCCCGGGTACCTGGATGGCCCCGGGGCTCGTGAGGCGGCGGGCTTGTTGCCCGACACCGGACCGTATCGAGTGATCACCGACCTGGCGGTCCTGGGCTACCACGACGAGACGCGACGGATGGAGGTGCTGAGCCTGCATCCGGGCGTGACGCTGGAGGACGTGCAGGAGAAAACCGGTTTTGAAATCGGCGCCGCGGATGAATTGACTGAAACCCCGGCTCCCGGTGAACAGGAACTGGATGTGCTGCGGAACGAGGTGGATCCACACGGTTACGTCATCGGGCGGTGATCGTGGGAATGAGACAAAACTGACTCCGCTTAAAGAAGGGTGGCAATTATGGATCGACGCACGTTTACCGGTTCGGCGCTGGGTGCCATCGGGGCCCTGGCCCAGGGAACGGTCACAACCTCGGAGGCGGCATCCCAGGCCGCGAAGCCGATTTCTGCAGCCGGGATGGCGCGGGACAAGAAGAACGCGGTGCCATACGCCAAGCCCAAGGGGTTGCGAAACGGATTCGACAGCGTCGACATGAACGAGGTGATGGTCGTGCAACAGCAGCCGGCCGTTCGGGTGAAGCTCGAGAGTGCTGGCAAGCCCCAGGCTGCTCAACTGGATGATGGCACGGTGATCGTGGCCGGGTTCATCGAACCACCCGTGCACAAGCAGTCTCGCTGCACGCTCCAGTACTCGCGAGACAATGCTCGCACGTTTGGCGAACCCGTGGTGCTGGATATGCCCGGTCGGACGGGAGGATTCCGCTGCCTGAAGAACGGCACCCTGATCCTGGGCCACTCGGCCGGCATCAGCCGTTCGACGGACTCCGGCAAGACATGGTCCACCTGGACGTTTCCCACAAAAATCGTACCCGGCACCGGTCGATTGGGGTTGGGTGAGTGTCATGGCCCGATCGAACTCGATGACGGGACGCTGGCAATGCACCTCTACCGGGTCGTCGGCGGTTACCAGTGGAATGCCTACCTGATCCGGTCAACAGACGATGGCAAGACATGGGGCGATCCCACCCAGGTGCCGACCCGGACCGACTCGGACGAGATCAGCTACGAGTACATCGCAGACAAGAAACGGATCTTCGGTGTCACCCGTTCGAGTGCCGCCCAGATCCGACGGGTGAAAGAATTCGCCGACCAGGTGCCAGGCGGAAAAAATGCCCCGCTGGGTTCGGAGGCCGGTGACGCGGCCTTCCAGTTCCATTCCGACGACGGTGGTCGAACCTGGACCGATCCGATTCCCACCGGGCTGGGTGTGCTGCAGGCGGCAGGAGCCTATCCGTTGAAGCTGGCCGACGGCCGCATGCTGCTGCTGTATGGCAATCGCCAGTTCCCCTACGGAACCCAGGTCGTCGGCAGCCACGACAATGGAAAGACCTGGGCGTTGGATCAGCCCATCCTGTTGTCGTGGCACAGTTGGTCGGGCTATTGCGGTCACCCCCGTAGCGTGCAACTGCGCGACGGGACGATCGTGACCGGGTACTACACGCACCGGATCGACAATCCCGGTGATGGGCCGGTCGATCCCGGACGCGGTGCCCCGCCACCGAATCACAACCGCCAGGACACCGGCGAGATCGTGCGGTGGCGGGTGCCGGACGGGTGGCCGATGAAACCGGTCGCCTAGCCGTCGCCTGTCGGACTCACATCGCCTCGATCACGATCGGTTCGTTGTGATCCAGCTCGTTCAATTCCGAGCAGTCCTCGCTGATATGTCCGATGGGATTCACCGGGCTGGCCGCACGTGGTTCGTTGCCGAACGAGGCGGGTGTTGGCCCAAAAAATATGCAGAAGGCCGTGCCGGGGGGCCAGTAGGCCAGTTCGCCGACGGCCATTTCGGATCGCGCGTCGTCGGCCTCGGTCATCTGAACGTCGATCCGTGAATAGTATTCGTCGCCCCAACGGCTGCCGATGCACTCGATCGGCAACGCGTCGTAGATCGCCTGGGCGGTTTCGGATTCGTTGAGTTGAGCCTCGTATTCGAGTTCACCGACCCGTAGCCGGATGATGTGTGACATGGTTGTTGATCCTGCGATGAAGAGCCGGACTCAGAATGTGTGAGTGGCAGAGAACATTCAAGCGAGACCACCGAAAGGCACGATCGCATTGATGTGGGCCGGGTTGGTCACGAGAATTGGTTGGTCAAGAGCAGGCAACTGCCACGTGCGGAAACCGCAGGATGGGTCGCCAGAAAACAATGATGCCACACACCTCCCAGGTCCGACGACGCAAGCTGTCACTGGTCGCCATTGCGGTCTGCGCCACCGTCGCAATTGCCGGCACGACTCTCTCGGCTGCAGAGCCGGTGCAATTCGAAAAACACGTTCGGCCGATTCTCAAGACCCACTGCTTTCTTTGCCATGGCGAGGCGGGCGTGATCAAGGGGAAGCTGGACCTGAGGCTGAGGAGATGGCTGGTGCGGGGAGGCGAGTCGGGAGCGGCGATTGCACCGGGAAAGCCGGCCGATTCGTACCTGCTGAACCGGATTCGTTCTGGTGAAATGCCTCCCGGTGACAAGAAACTGTCGACGGTTGAGATCGATGTCATCCAACGCTGGATTGCTGCGGGAGCCACGACGGCACGTCCCGAACCCGAGACGATCCAGGGGAACGAGTACCTGTCGGAGGAGGACCGGAGTTACTGGGCGTTTCAGCCGGTGGTTCGGCCGGACGTTCCGCAGGCAAAAAACCGGCACCAGGTTCAATCGCCGATAGATGCGTTTCTGCTCAGAAGGCTGGAAGAGAAGCAGCTGGAGATGTCGCAGTTGGCTGGTCCGACCGTGTTGATTCGACGGTTGACGTTCGACCTGACCGGTTTGCCACCAACACCCGAGGAGGTGCAGCGGTTTGTCGAGGACCGGAAGCCGGGTGCCTGGGAACGAGCTGTGCAACGGTTGCTGGCGTCGCCGCAATACGGAGAACGCTGGGGCCGCCACTGGCTGGATGCTGCCGGATACGCCGACTCGGAAGGTTACAGCGACGATGATCGTGTTCGGCCCTCGGCGTTTCGTTTTCGTGATTACGTCATCCGGTCCTTCAACACCGATCGGCCATTCGACGAGTTCATCACGCAACAACTGGCCGGTGACGAACTGGTGCCTCCCCCCGGCCAGACCCTGGCGCCCGGACAGATCGAGGCGTTGGCGGCAACCGGCTACCTGAGAATGGCACCCGACGGAACCGGGTCCGGTGGTGTTGATGCGATGGTGGCTCGCAACGAGGTGGTCGCCGACACGATTCGGATCGTCTCCACGTCACTGCTGGGACTGACAGTTGGCTGTGCCCGATGTCACGACCACCGGTACGACCCGATCAGCCAGGCCGACTATTACCGCATGAGAGCGATCTTCGAACCGGCCCTGGACCCCAAGAGCTGGAAGACACCCGACGGCCGCAAGTTGTCGCTTTACACCGATGCCGATCGGGCCGAGAAGAAGCGGGTCGAGGCCGAGGCGGTCAAGGTCGACGACGAGCGGAAAAAGAAGACCGAGTTCTACATCACCCGGACGCTGGAGGAAGAACTGCTGCTGGTGCCCGAGGACGTTCGTGAACCGTTGCGTGCGGCCTACCGGCTGGCCTCGGGGAAACGCAGTGACGACCAGAAGAAGTTGCTCAAGAAGTACCCCAGCGTGGCCAACATCAGTGGGGGATCGTTGTATCTCTACGACCGTCGTCGCGAGGTCCGCGCGGGAAAGCTGGATGCGGCGAGGCGGCAGAAGGAAAAGAAATTCCTCGAAGCGGCCCGGAAGGCTCATCCGGAGGAGACGGTCACCCTGGCGAGCCTGGCCAAGTTGAATCCGAAGGCGGCTGCCGAGTTGGAAGCGGACCGCAAGGCTGCCAACCGGCTGAGGTCCGAAAAGGCGGCCGACGATCTGAAGACATTCACGGCCCGGGCCGAGGAGATCCGGTCGAAAATTCCACGCGAGGGGTTCCTGAGAGCCCTGACCGAGGTTCCCGGCAAGGTGCCGACGACGTTCGTGCATTTCCGGGGTGATCACCAGCAGCCCAAGCAAAAGGTCGAACCAGCCGAACTGGCGGTCCTGAATCTCAAGACACCGGTCAAGTTGCCACTCAACGACAAGTCGGTGCCGACTACCGGTCGCCGATTGGCCTACGCGAGACACCTGGTCAGCGGACGACATCCACTGGTGGCCCGGGTCATCGTCAACCGGATCTGGATGCACCACTTTGGACGCGGGCTGGTCTCGTCGCCGGGCGATTTTGGTGTCCTGGGCGAGCGTCCGACTCATCCGGAACTGCTGGACTGGTTGGCGGATGAATTCGTGAGGGGCGGTTGGCAGGTCAAGAGGCTGCACCGGCTGATTCTCGGTTCGTGGGCCTACCGCCAGTCGTCAAGGCGGACGCCCGGGTTGAATCGGCTGGATCCGGACAACCTGCTGCTGGGCCGAATGTCGATCAGGCGTCTTGAATCCGAATCGTTGCGAGATGCGATCCTGGCGATTTCCGGGTCGATGAACTCGAAGATGTTTGGCGAGCCGGTGTCGGTGATGGAGGACGCGGTGGGACAGATCGTGTTGGGCAAGGAGAATCTCGACGGCGAACGCAAGCCGACCAAGACGATCGACCTGGAGGGAGAGCAATTCCGGCGGAGCCTTTATGTCCAGGTTCGTCGGACCCGACCGCTGGGCGTGCTCGAGACCTTTGATGTTCCCGTGATGACCCCCAATTGCTCGAAACGGGCTTCCTCGAATGTCGCACCGCAATCGCTGATGCTGATGAACAGTGATTTCGTGGTGGAGTATTCCGAACGCCTGGCTCAACGGGTCGAGTCCGATGCGGGCCCGGACCGGCGATCGCAGGTGTTGCGGGCCTGGCAGTTGGCCTACGGGGTGACACCGCCCGCGGAGGTCACCGACGAAATGATGGGCTTTGTCCAACGGCAGGTGGCCGCTTTTGAAAAGATCAAGAAAAAGGGCGACACGACCACGCCGGACAAGCGGGCCATGGCGAACCTGTGCCAGGCCCTGATCAGCGCGAACCGTTTCCTGTACATCGACTAGACCAGACGTGGCCGGTCGGGCCACACGAGACAACTCGAGGAAAAGACCAATGACAAACGCTCCGGACATTCTGCGAGCCGCCAGGCGTCATTTTCTGGCGCGGGGAGCGATGAGCCTGGCGCCGTTGGCGGCGGCGTGGGCCAGCCAGCGGGACCAGTTGCTGGCGGCACCGGTCAAGCCCGAGTTGGCCCGGCAGTCGTTCGACCTGTTGCCCAAGCAGCCTCGCAAGACACCGCAGGCGACCGCGATGATCTCGATGTTCATGCAGGGCGGCCCCAGCCAAGTCGACCTGATGGATCCCAAGCCCGAGTTGACTCGCCTGGATGGGCAGCAGTTCCCCGGCACGATCAAGTACGACAACGCGGCCCAGGCCAGTTCCCGGGTCCTGGGCAGCCCGTGGAAATTTCGAAAACACGGTGACTGTGGAACACCCATCTCGGAATTGTTGCCGGGCCTCGCCGAGATCGTCGACGATGTGCTGGTGGTCCGGTCGATGCACACCGGTGTGAACAACCATGGCCAGTCGATCCACGCGATGAACACCGGGCGAACACAACGCGGGCGGCCGGCGCTGGGCAGTTGGCTGACGTTCGGATTGGGGGCCGAGACCGACGAGTTGCCGGCGTACGTGGCGATGACCGATCCGAGAGGATTGCCCGTCGAGGGCGTGCTCAACTGGTCCAACGGATGGCTGCCCTCGTTGTTCCAGGGAACGGTGGTGCGTCCGCGTGAGCCGCGGATCCTGAACCTCGAGCCGCCCGAGCGACTGCGGGGCGAGGTGCAGACGAACTTTCTCGATCTGCTGACCCGGCTCAACCGTCGACACATCTCGAAACGACAGGGCGAGTTGGAACTCGAAGCACGGATCGCCAACTTTGGTTTGGCTGCCCGGATGCAGACTGCGGCCCGCGAGGCTCTGGACATCGGTCGTGAAACCAAGGCCACGCAAGCCCTGTATGGTCTGGATGAGAAGGCGACAGTCGAGTTTGGCACGCGTTGCCTGATCGCCCGGCGATTGGTCGAGCGGGGTGTGCGGTTCGTGCAGTTGTTCACCAAGAACCAGTACTGGGACCACCATGGCTCGATCCGGGGCAGCCTGCCGGCGTCGTGTTTGAAGGTCGACCGTCCGGCCGCGGCACTGGTCACGGATCTCAAGCAACGGGGATTGCTCGATTCGACCGTGGTGCACTGGGGTGGCGAGATGGGCCGGTTGCCGGTGATCCAGAATGATGCGGGTCCCAGGCAGGTCGGCCGCGATCACAACACGTACGGTTTCAGTATGTGGCTGGCCGGTGGCGGCTTCCGGGCGGGTGGGACGTACGGCGAGACCGACGAGTTCGGTCACCACGCGGTCGAGAACGTGGTCAACCACTACGACTACCACGCCACGCTGATGCACCTCTTCGGGATCGACCCTGAAGAACTGGTCTACCTCCGCAACGGCCGCGAGCAGTCACTGCTCGACGGCCAGCCGGGCAAGGTGGTCGAGGGATTGCTGGCAGGCTAGCCCTAGTCGATCCAGTCGACGAACAACTCGAACGCCTCGTCGATTTCGCTGTTGATGTCGGCAATCGAATCGGTCCCGTCGCCGCCTGCAACCGTGTCGC
>MDTE01108365.1_pt1 | contig 12261 bp, 10 predicted proteins | sample 811231 | NCBI WGS metagenome assembly MDTE01 (sample SAMN05326651, study PRJNA326480) | marine metagenome | isolation source: seawater | place: Indian Ocean: Red Sea | collected 2010
CAAGGTGTAGGCGACGCCGACGAAGAGGAAGGCCTTGTAGCGGCCGTTCACCGGGTCGGCCATGGCGACCTGCCCCGAATGCAGCAGCAGACCGTATAGTCCCCACGAACAGACTGTCATCAAGGCGAAGGTCAGCCAGCTCATCCGGTTTCCCAGTCGGCTCGATTCAGGTAGCGCTGATAGAGAGCGGCGGTGGAGCGGGCCATCTCCTCGGCGCCGAAGGAGGCGTGGACGCGATCGCGGCCGCTGTGGGCCAGAGTCCGGCGCAGATCGGGCTCGTCCATCAGGCGCTCGACGGCCGAGACGATGGCGTCCACCGAGTCGGGTGCCACCAATATACCCCCGCCGGTTTGGACCAGCAATTCGGGAAAGGCGCCGTGCTCGGGAGCAATGACAGGGACGCCGGCGGCCATGGCCTCGAGCGCGAACAGACCTTTGGCCTCGCGATACACCGTGGGCACGCAGAGCGCGTCCAAGCCCTGCAGAAATCCGAGTTTGCCGGCCCGGTCCACCTCGCCGTGGAAGAGGACCTCGCCGGCCTCCTCCCAGCGGCGCAGCCGCCGGCGCTGCTCGGCACCGTAGTCGCGGTCCCGGCGGCCCATGTAACCGGCCACCTCCAGTCGCAGCCGGCGGCCCCGCTGACGCAGCAGCGCGTAGGCCTCAACCAGCAAATGGAGCCCTTTCTGCGGACAGATCCGGGCCAGGTATCCCAGCGTGAACTCCTCGCCCCCGCTGGTGTCCGCTTCGCCGTAGCCATCGAGGTTGAGCCCGAGGGGGACAACCTGGATCCACTCCCGCGGGACGGCCAGGTAGCCGGCCATCGCATCGGCGTAGCGGGCATTGGGCGCGATGAAGCCGTCCACGTCCGTCGCCCGCGCCCGCAGGGTGGCCAGCGCCCGGGCTCGATAGGGCTCGATCAACCCGTTGAGAAACAGGTCTTCCCCCTGTAGGGCGCACACCACCGGCACCTTCAGCACCTCCTTGAGCCGGCGGGCCATGCCGACGAACATAGAGTTCGTAAGCTGCACCAGGTCCGGCTCGAACTCGGCGGCGAGCCAGTCGACCAGCTTGGCCAGCTCCTTTTTTTGCCGGCCTTCCTCTCCCTGGAGCACCGAAACGGTCAGGGCTCCAAGATCGGCCGCGCTGGTGGCGGCACTGAAGCGGGACAGCGTCCCGAGCAACCGGCGCCCGTCCAGCAGCCGGTCCAGCAGCCGCGGCGTGTGGCGGAACAGACCCAGCTTCTGCTGCAGGAAGACGTTTATGCCGCCGTAGAACACCCTCCGCCCGCTCACGTCTTCCTCGTCGGTGCGCAGGGGAGTGTAGGTCGGTAGCAGGGCCACCTCTACCCCGTGCCGGATCAGGGCCGCAGCCAGGGTGTTGTCGTGAATGCAGCTGCCGCAGTACATGCCGGCGGCGCCGGCGGCGACATAGGCTACCCGCATGGCCGGTCGGACGGTGCCATCAGTTCGCGTCGTAGAGAATGGCGACCAGCCGCCCCGGGCCGTGCACGCCCAGAGTCAGGGTGAACTCGATATCGGCCGACTTGCTCGGGCCACTGACGAGAACCACGTTGGCCGGCATAGCCGCATCAGCGGTGAGGCTCGGGTTCCGAGCGGCGGTCCAGGTGAACAGGTCGGCGGTGAGCGCTGAAAGCGGCACCAGTGCCACGTGCACCGGCGGCAGGAGCGTGACCAGGCGACTGCGCGCCGGGCCCGAGGCCAGCACGACGGTGCCGGTGTCGGCCAGCGCCGCAACTGCCCCGCTAAGACCCACGTCGGCGGCCGCGCAGGCCGCTCGCAGGTCGTCGCCGCTGGCGCCTGCGATGTGACAGCGGCGCTCGGGCCACCGCGCCTGCAGGTCCATCCCGGCAAGGGGTGGCTCGGCATTGGCCACCACAGCTTCCGCCCCCACCTCGTCGAGAATTCCGTCCACCGTCTCCCAGGCCCCTGCCAGGTCTGCAACCCGCCGCACCTCGCCCCTGGCCGCCGTCAAGGCCTGCTCGAAGCGCGTGGCCAGATCGGCGAAAGCGCGCGGCCAGGTGCGCGGCGGCGGCAAGGCAGCAGGGCGAGCGGCGGCGGCGAGGCGCTGGAGGATCGCGTCTCGTGACCCTCGGTCTCCGGCTCTCGGATTCACGAGCCGGCCTCCTCCAGCTCACCGGCCGCCCACATCTGACGGAAAGAGCGCGGCGCCAGCGCCGGCAGGGCGCGCTCACCGGCTGGATTCAGGGCGCCGGGCAGGCGCAACCCCCGGCGCCCGCGCAGCGGGCGCTGCAGCCAGCGCAGCAGGCCGGTGGCCAGACGCAGCTGGCGGGGACTTGCCAAAATACGGGCGGTCAGTTTTTCCAGGCAGCGCAGCTGCCACGGTGTGATCGCGCGCTCTTCCTGGTCGCGGCGCAACGCCACCAGCATGCGGGGCAGGTCGATGCGGACCGGACAGATCTCGCGGCAGGCACCGCACAGGGAGCTGGCGTGGGGCAGGGCCTCGTAGCGCTCGAGACCGAACAGCAGGGGCGTCACCACCGCCCCGATGGGGCCGCAGTACGGGCTGTCGTAGGCATGGCCGCCAGCTTCCCCATAGACCGGGCAGGCGTTGAGACAGGCGCCACAGCGGATGCATTGCAGGGCCTCCTCGTACTCACCGCCCAGCAGGTTGCTGCGGCCGTTGTCCAGCAGGATCACGTGCACTTCCTCCGGACCGTCCGCGTCGTCGGCCAGGCGCGGACCGGTCACGATGCTGGTGTAGACCGACAGCGGCTGGCCGGATGCGGAGCGAGCCAGGAGCGAGAGCCAGACCGCGGCCGCGTCCCAGTCGGGGGCCACCTTTTCGATCCCGATGACGGCCACGTGCACCGGGGGCACCGACGTCGCCATGCGGCCGTTGCCTTCGTTAGTCACCAGCACCAGACTGCCGGTCTCGGCGACCATGATGTTGCCGCCGGTGATGCCGATACCGGCATCGAGGAAGCGCTGCCGCATCAGTTCCCGCGCTGCCGCCGTCAGCGCCGGGATATCGTTCTCGGGCATGACCCGGCCAGCCTGGCGGCCGATCAGCTCGGCCGCCTGCTCACGGGTCTTGTGGATGGCCGGAGCGATAATGTGGGATGGGGTTTCCCCCGCCACCTGCACCAGCCAGTCGCCCAGGTCAGTCTCGGTCGCCGTCACGCCCGCGGCTTCCAGCGCCTGGTTGAGCTCGATCTCCTCGGTGGCCATCGACTTGCCCTTGACCGCCGAGGTCGCCCCTCTCCCGGCGGCAATCTCGACGACGGCGGCGCAGGCTTCGGCGCCGTCGCGGGCCCAGTGTACCCGGGTCCCGGCGGCGATGGCGTTGGCCTCCCAGCGTTGCAGGTAGGTCCCGAGATCGGCCAGGGTGGCGGTGCGGATCGCCTTGAAGTGATCGCGGAGACCATCCGGGTCGGGCAGCTCGGCGAAGGCCAGGTCGCGGGCGCGCCGGAAGTTCCCGGTGCCGCGGTCCAGCGCCTGCTGCAGGCGCTCGTCGGCGATGGCGACCGATGCGCGGTGCCGGAACTGGGGCAGTGTAGCGGTCAACGGCTAGTCTCCGTGCCCGGATCCAGGTCGGTGGTGCAGGTGTCGAGCACCGTTGCCACGTGCTCGACGCGCTGGTCGGGGGCCGCCATCCCCCGCATCTGCACCAGGCAACCCGGGTCGGCGGTAACGACCACCTGGCTGCCGGCCGCCTCGGCCTGCCGCAGCTTCTCGCCGGTCATGGCGTTGGAGACCTCCGGCAGCCGCAGCGAGAACAGGCCACCGAAGCCGCAGCAGCGGTCCGACTCCTCCATCTCGGCCCCCTCCAGGCCGCAGCGCCGCAGCAGCGCCCGCGGCGGCTCCCGGCTGTCCAGCAGCCGGCACATGTGGCAGGAGTCGTGGTAGGTGACCCGGCCCGCCTCCAGCCGTCCAGCCGCCGCCGGAGACCAGCAGGCCCGCTCAACCAGGAAGCGGGTCAGTTCGTAGGTCTTGGCCGCCAGCGCCTTAGCCTGTGCATGCCACTCGGGCCAGGGTTCGAGCAGGTGCGGGTACTCCACCGCGATCATCGAGGTACAGGAGCCGGACGGCAGCACCACCGCGTCGTAGGGCGCGAAGATCGCCACCGTGCGGCGGGCCAGGTCGGCCGCCTCGCCATGGCGGCCGCTGTTGAAGAAGGGTTGACCACAGCAGGTCTGGTCCGCGGGAAAATCGACTTCGAAGCCGGCCCGGCGCAGCAGCCGCACGGTCGCGACGCCGACCTCCGGCACCACCTGGTCTACCAGGCAGGTGACACAGAGAGCGATCCGCTCGCGCTCTGACACGTCAGGCGGCTGGCCCGGCGGCCGGCGCGACGAAGCGGTCGACCACCTCGCGCCGAGGCGGCTGCGTCAGCAGCGAGCCGACGACCATGGCCAGTGCCGAGGCGGCGAGAATCACGGCCACCGGCATGATGCCGGCGCCGCCCACGGTGTAGCCCGGACTCTCCCACCCCTGGGAGAAGAAGTAGAGCCAGAGCGCGGCAACGGTGAGGATGGATGCCAGCGCCCCGTACTTGGTGCTGCGGCGCCAGAACAGGGCGGCGAAGACGACGGGAAAGAGGGCGGCGAAACCGGTGAACGACCAGATGCCGAGCTTGAAGATGCTGCGGGCCGAGACCAGCGAGATCAGGTAGGTGACCAGCAGCACGCCGGCGACGAAGACCCGGCCATAGATCACCTGGGCCCGTTCGCTCATCCGCTCCCGCAGACCGTAATGGCGGACGATGTCCTGGGTGAACATGGTGCCGATGCTCAACACCTGGGAGTCCAGCGACGACATGACCGCGGCAAAGACGCCGGCCGCCAGCAGGCCGGCCAAAAGTTCCGGCGCGTGCAGGTGGATCATCCGCACCAGCACCGAGTTGGCGGCGGCGCCCTTGAGTCCGGGAAAGTCCAGATGCCCGAGGATGCCGAGCAGGACGCTGGGAATCCAGACTGCCGCGATGCAGAGCGGGTAGACCATCAACGGCGTGCGGAAGGCACTGGCCCGTCGCGCCGTGAGCCAGTGCATGAACATGTGCGGGAACATCCCCACCGAGAGCGGGATGCAGGTGTAGGTGAGCAGGCGGATGGGCTGGATCTTCTCGCCCCGGATCAGGAGCTCGGGGTGCTTGGCGGCGATGCGGTCCAGGGCGCTGGAGAGCCCGCCGACCGCATCGACGATGACGTAGAAGGTGACCCCCCCGAGGATCATGAAGACCAGGGTCTGGAAGGCGTTGGCCCAGGCTGTGCCGCGCAGGCCGCCGTAACAGACGTAGGTCATCACTACGACACAGACGACCAGGCCCCCGATCCATTCGGGGACCTGGCCCTGGGTGATCTGGTTCATCGTCAGACCCCCGGCCATCACTCCGATCAGCAGGTAGGGAACGAGCAGCCCGATGAGGACGACGAAAAGCACCAGTCCGAGCCAGCTCGAATCCCAGCGGGCGCGGAAGTACTGCACCTGGGTCATGAAGCCGTGGCGCTTGCCCAGCGCCCACAGGCGGGTGCCGACGAAGAAGAAGACCGACGGGATAATGAGGGCCGAAGAGGAGGCCATCAGGCCGAAGACGCCGATCCCTTCGTGGTAGGCCTCGCCCGACGCTCCAAGAATGGCGAAGGCGGTCATGTTGGTGCCGAACAGCGACATCAGCAGCAGGAAGGGACCGATGGTGCGGCTGGCGACGAAGTAGTCCTCGCTGGTCCCGCGGAAGAGGCGGTGGCTGAGGGCGCCGACGCAGAGCACCAGCAGCAGGTAGATGCCGATGACGGTCAGGGTCACGTCGCCTCCTCCTCGTCCTCAGCCGCGATCAGGTGGGCCGGGCGCGCATAGGTCACCAGCAGGCCGAGCATGACCGCCGCCGCCAGGCAGAAGCCGACGTGGTAGAGCAGGCCCACCGGCAGGCCCATGACGATGGCACCATCCTCCCAGAGCCAGATGTCGTTGTGCAGCAGGTAGAGCAGGACCCAGAGCAGGTAGAGGAGGAGGCGGGCGTTGCGCATCGCGGCTCTGTTCGACGTGGAGTGACCGGGTTTAATATGCGGAATCGGCCGGCAGCCGGCACATGGCCGCCATCGGCTCGAAGATCTGCCGGGCCCGCTCCGTGAAGAGGTGGCCGCTGAGGATGTCGACCACCCCTTGCTTGCACTCGGGGTGCGCCTGCAGGAACTGGGCGAAACTGAACTCCCGGGTGTAGAATGCGTAGACCAGCTTGCGGACCGCCTCCATGCCGCCGAGATATTCGTCGGCGAAGGTGCCGAGGCGTTCCCCGGAAACGTCGCCGGCGGCCAACCCCGCGTTGATGGCGTCGGCCGCCCACTCACCCGACTTGAGGGCGAGAAATACTCCGGAGGAGTAGATCGGGTCGAGAAAGCCGAAGGCATCGCCCACCATGATCCAGCCGTCGCCGGCCATGCGGTCGGCACGGTAGGAAAAGTCCTGGGTGACCTTGACGGGAAAACGCTGGCGCGCGGTGGCCAGCCGTTCCTGCATGGGCCGGCACTTGGCTATTTCCTCGGCGAAAATCGCCGCCGCCGAGCCCTCCCGGTGCTGGAGCAGGTAGTCGAGCGCACCAACCACGCCGACGCTGACCACGTCGTCCGGCAGGGGAATATACCAGAACCAGGAGTCCTTGTTATTGGTGTGCAGGATCAGGGTAGCGCCCTCGTCGAGGCCCGGATCGCGGAGACCGCCTTCAAAGTGAGTGTAGATCGAAGCCTTCTTGAGCTCCGGCTCGACTTTCTTGATCTTGAGCTTGCGAGCCAACAGCGCCGACCGGCCGCTGGCGTCCACCACAATGCGGGCGGGGACATCCTCTACCCGCCCGTCCGGCATCTTGGCCCGCACGCCCACCGCCGCCGCCCCCTCCAGCAACACCTCCTGGACGCTGGCTCCCAGTACGACGCGGGCCCCCTTCTCCTCGGCATTGACCCGCAGCATGGCGTCGAACTCGCTGCGCAGCACCTGCCAGGTCACCGCCGACTCCCCCGGATCGTTCTCGGAGAAGTAGAACGGTGCCGAGGCCTTGCCCGCCTGGTTGAAGAACTGAACGCTGTGCTTGCGCGGGAAGCTGCTGGCCTGCAGGCGGTCGAGCACCCCCAGGCGGGCGAAGGTGGAATAGGAGGCCGGCATCAGCGACTCGCCGACCTTGAAACCGTTACCAGCGTCGCGCTCCAGCAGCAGAACCCGGTGTCCGGCTTCAGCCACCAGAGCGGCGGTGGTGCTGCCAGCCGGCCCGCCGCCGATGACGACGACGTCGCTCACGACCTGGTCCGATGACACGACCTGGTCCGATGATCGGTAAAGCGCTGAGCCTTCAGCTCGTAGCGCGGCAGGTTATCGGCCAGCTCCACCCGGGGTCGCAGACCCAGGCTATTGCGCACTTCCCCGGAAACCGCCTCAACCAGGTCCGCCGCCGGCCTGCGACCAGCCGGCGCGCCTGCACCGGCCAGCTCCAACCGGATCCGCAGCTCGTCCATCGACTCGCGGCGGTGGACGTCGACGGCGAACTCCGCCACTTCCGGGTAGCGCCGCACAATGTTCTCGATGGCGCTGGGGAAGAAGGTGACCCCCCGCACGATGAGGGCGTCGTCGATGCGGCCGATGACGCCGCCGATGAGCCGGGCGCTGGTGCGGCCGCACCGGCACGGATCGTAGGTGATGTGCACCCGGTCGCCGGTCAGATAGCGGATCACCGGCATGCCGAGCCGGCCCAGGTTGGTGACCGCCAGCTCCCCCTCCGCTGCCGGCTCCCGCGAATCGGGATCGACGACTTCGAAGATAAACTCCTCCTCGTTCAGGTGCAGGCCATTCCGGGCCTGGCATTCGTAGCCCCAGGCCCCGACTTCGGTGGCACCGGCGTGGTCGAAGCAACGGGCGCCCCAGGCCTGCTCTAGACGGCGCTTGGTCGCCGGGATGCTGGCCCCCGGCTCGCCGGCGTGGATGGTCGCGCGCACGGCCGACCCGGCAATATCGGCACCCATGGCTTCGGCCACCTCGGCCAGGTGCAGGGCATAGGTGGGGGTGCAGACGAGGACGGTCACGTCGTTGGCGAGAATGGCCTCGACGCGCTGCTGCGAGCTCATGCCGCCGCCGGGGAACGCCAGAGCACCCAGATGGCGCGCACCCTCGTGAGCACTCCAGAAGCCGATGAAGGGTCCGAAGGAGAACGCGAAGAACAAGCGGTCGGCCGCGGTCACACCCGCCCCCTCGTAAACGGCTCGCCAGCAGCGGCCCCACCACTGCCAGCTCTCCTCGGTGTCCAGCCAGCGCAGGCGCTTGCCGGTGGTGCCCGAAGTCTGGTGGACCCGGATGAACTGCTCGGGACCGCAGGTCAGGTTGGTGCCGTAGGGAGGGTGCTGATCCTGGTCGTCGGAGAGCTCGAGCTTGGTGGTAAACGGCAGCCGCGAGTAGTCATCCATGCTGCCGACAGAAGTACCGCCCAGCTTGGCGCGATAGAACGGGTTGTCGGCGGCTACCGCCGCCAGCAGTGCCCGCAGGCGCGTCAGTTGCTGCCGCTCCAGCTGCTGGCGGGGGCCGCTTGACTCGCCGGCGGCGGCGGCGGTTGGAATTGGTTGCATACTGGTCCCGTCGCTGGCCTGTTTCAATGGAGAGATTAACCAGAATCCGGCTTTGGACAAGCCGGCGTTTACCCGGCTGCAGCCAGCAGCGCCCGGCCCCGCTGCTCCACTTCGCTCCAGTCAGCGCAGCGCGTCACACCGGCCTGGCCCCGTTCGAGGTCGATTGCCCGATTCCAGGGTCGGTCCATCAGGAGCACGGGCAGACCACGGGCGGCGAGCAGTGCGGAAAAGTCGGCCGAGTCCTCCACCGCGAAGGTGAACTCCAGCGCCCCCAGCTGATCCGTGGAGACGATGTCGGCCCCCGACGCCATCCCCTCGGCATCGAAGCGGCCGTACTTGTTCGCAAACAACAGCCGGTGGTAGACCATGCCCTCCTGCTCCAGCCACTGCGCGGTGGTGCGCCAGTACTTGGGGTCGCGCCCCGTTACCACGTACACGTCGAGGTCCTCGGACCAGCGTCGCAGACAGTCCGCCGCACCGGCACGGGGCGGAATGCCGAGCAACCCGGAGCCGCTGTTGAGGTGGGTTAGCAGGGTCTCCAGCTGTTCCGGGGCAAGCCCGAAGGAAACCTCCAGGCTGAACGAGCGAAGCTCCTCGAACGAGCGCCTGATGCCGAACAGGCGCTGCACCGTGGCCGCCGCCGCCTGGGCGGTCTTGCAGAGCACGTCGTCGACGTCGACATAGACGCGGGGGCGCGAGGCACGCATCAGTCAGTCTGCTGCCCGTAAGCCCGCAGCGCCCGCCGGTCGGCGTCGAACGCCAGCTCCTCCTCCAGCAGCTGGGCGGCGGGTACGAGTCGATACTGGTCCACGTCATCTTTGGGGCGCAACGCGCCGATGTCGCCCATCGGGCAGGTGAAATAGGCTACGATCGGAAAGTAGAGCACGCCGCGATAGAGGTACTCGCTGGCGAAGGAGGCCAGGTAAGCGCATTGATCTATCTCCAGGCTCAACTCCTCCTTGAGCTCGCGCGCCAGGGCCTTCTCCAGGGTTTCGCCCGGCTCGACGAAACCGCCCGGGATCGCCCATTCGCCTTTGTGGGGATCGCGGGCCCGGCGAGTGACGACGATGCGGTGATCGTGCTCGACGATGCCTACGACGGCTGCTACGGTGCTGTGGTAGTAGACGAAGCCGCAGGCGCGGCAGTGAACGGCGCTGTCGCCGCGACCTGCCAAGCCGGCACGGCCGCACCGCGGGCAGTGGGCGAACTGTATCTTCGCGCAAAGATCTCCTGCAGGGGAGATGGGGTTTCTTCGATCGGTCAACTCAACACCCTCTCTGTCATCGGGGTGATCACCTTGTCCTCGCTGGCGCGGGACAGGCGACGGCAACGGCTGATCGTCCCGATCGCGGCCGGCGAATTCGACGCCGCGGCCGGTCAACTCGCCAGGTCAAGTATCCAGATCATCCACTCGGCAGTAGACAATGGGCGGGCTCCGGGCCGCCGCGCCGTCGTCGTTGCGCATCAGGTGCCCGGGGCAATCGCATGCCAATCCTGTCCGGGCAACCCGGCCCTGGAGGCGGGAGCGGGAGCACGAACTGCGTGCTCCCGGCCGAATTCTCTCGAGGTTTCAGAGTGCTCCCGAACATTCAGCGCCAGGACCAAACAACAGACGCGCGCACCTCGAACGGAGCGGCCGGGATCACTGAGCGGGAACCGAAGCCCCGGGTCTGGTAGCGGCGGTTGGTCAGGTTGTCGCAGCGCAGGGTCAGGCCCAGGGGGCCGCGCTCGAACTGGGCAGAGGCATCCAGGAGGGTGACGGCGTCGAGCTGGTAGACATTGTCTTCAGCGCTGAACTGCCGTCCCACATGCCGCACGCCGGCGCCGACCGCCAGTCCCGCAACCTGGGGCGGCCGGTGCGCCACCCACAGATTGGCGAGATGGCGCGGCGCGAAAGCGGGTTCGTTGGAAGAGCGGTCGAACGACCGCACGAAGAGGCCGGCGGCGGTTGGGAGGCGGTACTCTTCGACGTAATTCTGCAACTCGGCCGCGACAAAGGCGTAGCTGCCGGTGGCGGTCCAGGATCCGGCCACCCACTCCATCTCCAGTTCAGCCCCGCGCGCGCGTTGCCGGCCACGGCGCGCCGTGACCCCGTCGTCTGCGGTCACCTCCTTGCTCAGCTGGTAGGCGGCCAGGTGCACGGCGGCGGCGTCGATCGCGGCCAGTTCGGTCCACCGCCCCTTGGCCCCCCCCTCGGCCTGCCGGCTCTCTTCGGCCCCGCGCTCACCCCGTCCCAGAGTCGAGGGCGGCGCGAAGGCACGCCCGGCGTTGGCATACAGACTCCAGTTGGCGCTCACGGCGTAGGTAGCTCCCACCATGGGACTGAACTTGTTGAAGTCCTGGTCGATGGCGTTGGGCCCGTCTTCGTAAGCCAGCGCATCCAGGCGGCCGCCAGCCACCAGGTCCAGCCCCTCTCCCACCGCCATGGCATCGACGACGTAGAGGGCCCGCGTCAGGCTCCGGCCCGATCCGGCCTGGCGCTGCTCGGAGACGATGAACAGCGGCTCGACCGCCGTCTCCTCGGGCGCCTGCAGATCGATGCTCGGCAGCAGCGCCACGTCGAGGGTGTAGTCGTCGACGAGACGGGCGATCTCCAACCCCACCAGCAGCCGGTGCGCGACCCCGGCGGCCCGCCCCTGAAGTCGCATCTCGACCTGGTTGCCCAGCAGCTTCTGGTCGTCGTCGAGCAGGGTCAGGGTGCGGCCGACGTGGCCGGGGACGGGTGCTCCCGAAAAGTCGACGGCCGGGCCGGTCAGCAGAGTCCCGTTCGACCTCCAGTCCAGACGCGTGAAGTACAACCGGTCGCGCACCTCAACGCCGGCACCCAGGCGTTTCCGGTAATCGAGGCGCAGGCGCACGATGCGCTGGTCGGAGCGATCGAACGGCGACTGGTAGGAGCGGGTCCGCGGCACGTCGCTCAACCGCCCTTCAAGAATCGGCAGCCCGGCGTCGGTGTTGTAGTCGCTGGTGATGTACTCCGCGTCCGCGGTGACCTGCCCGGCGGACCCCAGCCGCCAGCGCAGCACCGGGTTGACGGCCAGACTCGAGCTCTGCTTGTCGTCCCGGTAGTTGTCGGCGGACCGCCCCTGGGCATTGAGCCGGTAGGTCAGTGCCCCCGAGCCGGGCAGGGCGCCGCCGGCGTCCACGGCTGCCCGTCGGGAGCCGAAGCGGCCGGCGCCGGCGCTGATCCGCAAGAGCGGCGCAGCGACCGGACGCTTGCGCCGCAGGTCCACCGCCCCGGACAGGGCGTTGCCGCCGTGAAGGAAGCTGGCCGGCCCCTTGAGCACCTCCACCCGCTCGACGTTGTAGAGGTGGTAGAAGGTGACCTCCGGCTCCGGCACGCCGTCGGTGAGGACCAGGCTGCTGGTGAGCGAGTCGAAGCCGCGGATGCTGAAGAAATCGAAGACGCCGAACCCGGTCTGGGCGCTGACCCCGCCGACGTTGCGCAGCGCCTCCCCCAGGACGCGATTGTCCTGCGCCGCGATAAGGGTCTGCGGCACCAGCCCGACGCTGACCGGCGTGCGGCGTGCGGCCAGCGGCAGGCGCAGTGCCGTCGACCCGCCATCGCGGGTGCCGGCCACCAGGATCTCGTCCAGCAAGTAGGACGGCAACTCTTCGTCTCCCGTGGCACCGGCCTCGGCGGCCCCCGTCTCGCCGGCGCCGGCGCCCCTGGCTGCCGC
>MDTE01136989.1_pt1 | contig 12261 bp, 9 predicted proteins | sample 811231 | NCBI WGS metagenome assembly MDTE01 (sample SAMN05326651, study PRJNA326480) | marine metagenome | isolation source: seawater | place: Indian Ocean: Red Sea | collected 2010
TAAGAATACCGATGATAACGATAACAACTAACAACTCGATTAGGGTAAAACCCTTGTTTCGATTCATCGAAATACCTCCTAAAAATTGAGATTTAATCCCGACTGATAAATCAGCAGGAATAAGACATTTAGAACAATCCTCTTTAGAGGATAAAAAATTAAAAATTTTACTAATTATCATCAGAACAAATCCACAATACTAAATACAGGCAAATACAGAGCCACAACAATGACTCCGACAATGACTCCTATAACCATAATCATAATAGGTTCTATAAGGCTTGCCAATTGTTCAACAGTTGCATCAATTTCTTCATCATAGAAATCAGCAACCTTGTGAAGCATAGATTCAAGGTTACCAGCCTCCTCTCCAACAGCGACCATGTTGTATACCATTGCTGGAAAAACACCTGTTCTTCTCATTGGAATACTGATCGCTTCACCTTCTCTAACCCTGTCTCTTATGTAATCAACCGTTTTTTCAATAACATGATTATCAGCAGTCGTCTTTGTTACATCCAAAGACTCCATCAATGTAACACCTGACTGTATTAATGTCCCTAGAGTTCTAGTGAATCTAGAGACACCAACCATCCTAGAAAGCTTCCCAAAAATAGGAATTCTCATGATGAGCCCATCTAATAAAATATGTCCCCATTTTGTTTTTCTGAAAAGATAAAAAAGCCAAATTGCAATTAATGGTAACGGAATCAACAGAGGATTCGCAATTATCCAGTCGGAAGCATCCATGAGAGTTTGCGTCATTGCAGGGAGAGGTGTTTTTCCTTCTGAAATCTCCTCGAAAAAAGAAGCGAATTGAGGAACAATGAACAATAAAATTCCCATAGTAATCAAGAATGCAGCAATGATAACGAAAAGGGGATAAGACATGGCTGCTTTGATTTTGTGTCTAAGCTTTAATTCTTTTTCAAAAAATGTTGCCATTCTTTCCAGAACATCTTCAAGGACACCTCCAATCTCTCCAGCCCTTACCATAGATCTGAAGAAAGGAGAAAATGCTCTCTTGTGTAAACCCATGGAATTATGCAAAGTTTCTCCAGCTTGTATCTTTTTCCTAAGGTCAGCAAGGATGTCTTTGAAGTAGGGAAACTCTGCCTGTTCTTCAAGGGTAGAAAGTGCTCTTGCCAAGGTAAGCCCTGCAGAAACAAGTAAAGCGAACTGTCTGCTAAATATTGTTAGCACTTTTAAACTAACAGGCTGAGCGCTACGTAATTTCTTGAGGAATTTACTTTCTTTTTGCTCTCTTATCCTAATGACGGTAAGGCTCTCAGCTTGAAGAGCATCAATTACAGTTTGAGCGGTATCCGCAGTAAGCTTCCGAGTAATCGTCTTTCCAGACGAATCGCGCGCAGTAAACAAAAATACAGGCATAAATTAAATGCTAAGAACCTTGGCGCGAAAGAGACTCAGCCTTTCGATTATACCTAAAACTAAGAAAAATATCAACCCCCCTACATAGTAGGGGATTTATTGAGGAATAAACTCCGCAGTTGGTTCGCTATCAGAATCAGCTTCTTCTCCAGAAGCTTCTTCAATCTCTGCTTCTTTTGCAGCTATCAAATTTCTCAATTCCTTTGGGCTGTGGCACCTTGACATAGCTGTTTCTAGAGTGATTAAGTTGGCAAAATAATAATCCCGCAAACATTGATCCATCGTTTGCATACCTTCCTTCTTATGTGTCATCATCGTCGAAGGAATCTGATAAATCTTCCCTTCCCTTATGAGATTTCTGACAGCAGGAATTCCGACCATCATTTCAAAAGCGGCCAAACGACCCGGTCTATCTGCCCTTTTCAAAAGTGTTTGAGACATGATTATCTGAATACAGTTTGCAAGCTGAGCTCTTACCATCTCCTGCTGTTCTGCAGGAAAAACATCAATAATCCTGTCTATAGACATTGGAGCATTGATGGTGTGAATTGTAGCAAAGACCAAATGCCCAGTTTCAGCTGCTGTTATTGCTGCTGCAATTGTTTCTAAATCTCTCATCTCACCAACAAGAATGATATCTGGATCTTGCCTCAAGACCCTCTTCATAGACTCTGCAAAAGAAAAAGAATCGACTCCAATTTCTCTTTGATTAACGATTGATTGTTTGTGCTTGTGAGAAAACTCAATAGGGTCCTCAAGTGTGACAATGTGTTTGTGGCTCACATCGTTAATGTGATTCAACATTGCAGCCAAGCTTGTTGTCTTTCCTGATCCAGTAGGGCCCGTAACAAGGATTAAACCTCTAGGTTCAAAGATTTTTTTCTTGATAATCTCGGGCAAAAGAATTTCTTCCATTGTTGGGATTCTCAAAGGAAGCGCTCTTATTGCAAAAGCAACTGATTCTCTTTGAAAGAAAAAATTACATCTGAACCTCCCCAACCCTTCTTGTTCGTATCCAAAATCTAATTCCTTCTCATTTTCAAACTTTTTTCTTTGTTCCTCACGAATCATCGAATAAGCCAAAGTTCTTGTATCTTCACTTGTTAAGACTGGAAATTCTTCAAATTGTTTGACTTCACCAAAAACCCTACAAGACGGTTTTGCTCCAACAGAAACATGCAAATCACTTGCATTCTCCTCATGAAGCCTGACCAAAAGCTCAAGAATTGTTTCTTTTATTGCCATAACAACCTCCCATTAATCCTTAACAAATGGAGCAAGCATTTTTGGAGCCTCAGCAAGTTCCGGTATTTTCTTCTCACTTTGAACCGCTTCTTCTTCAGATCCATCATATCCTCCACCAATTTCAATTGCAATTTCCTCAGGTGGGCAAACTCTGAAAAGCTCGTCAAGAGAGACTGTTCCATCGAGAACTCTTCTAAGTCCTGACTGGAATAATGTGTCCATACCATCAGTAATCGCTTGCATTTTCACCTCTTTCTCACTAGACCCTTTCAAACACATTGTTCTTATATTGTTTGTCATAATCATCATTTCAAAAATTGCAGATCTACCTTTCGACCCAGTCCCGCTACAGAACTTACAACCGGAAGCATTGTGAACTAAAGGAGGAGCATCTTTCTCATATCCCACTTTTTTCAATATAGGGCGCAGCCTATCGAATTCCTCTAAAGACATTTCCTCATGCTCCTTACAGTGATCGCAAAGCTTTCTTACCAGCCTTTGAGCAACCGTACCTGCCAAACAAGCATTTACAAGAAAAGGCTCTACCCCCATGTTTGTTAACCTTGTAATTGAAGATGGAGCATCGTTTGTGTGAAGTGTAGAGAAAACCAAATGTCCAGTAAGGGCTGCTTGGATAGCCATCTCTCCAACTTCAAAATCACGTATCTCACCAACCATCATGACATCTGGATCTTGTCTTAAAAAACTTCTTAATGCAGATTGAAAAGTTAATCCAACCTTGTTGTTCACCTGAACCTGATTTATTTTAGGAATCTGATACTCAACAGGATCTTCAATCGTAGTAACATTGATATCGTCACTGGCAATTCTTGATAAACTCGCATTCAGTGTTGTCGTTTTTCCGGACCCTGTTGGCCCAGTTAACAAAATTATCCCGTGGGGTTTTTTCAGAAGATCAACCCATATATCTTGTTCTTTTTTGCTAAAACCCAAATCTTCGAGAGTTAACATTGATGCAGATCTGTCAAGAACACGAGCTACAACCTTCTCTCCATTCACTGTTGGAATCGTAGATACACGAAAGTCAATCTTTTTACCATTTATCTCTTTAGCTATCTTCCCGTCTAACGGCTTTCGTCTTTCAGAAGTGTCTAAATTTGAAAGAATTTTAAAACGTGCAACTACTGCAGCTAATGCAGTTCTAGGAATGTCCATCATTTTTTGAAGTATTCCATCAACCCGAAACCTAACTTGAAGCTTTGTTTCTTTTGGCTCTAAATGAATATCACTCACTCTCATTTCCACAGCACTCGTAAGCAAGCTTTCAACAAGCTTAATGATTGGAGCATCATCTACATCTAAGGTCTTGCTCATTTTTTCGAGTTCTTCAGAAAGCAATCCTGAAGCACGTCTCTGCTCTTCAAACTCTTTTACAGCCTTTTCGGCTTCATGGGCTTTTCCAAAATACTCATCAAAAGCACTCTTGTATGATTCTTCACTAGTAATAAGTGGCTTAACTGCCTTCCCTGTTGAAATCCTTATATCGTCAATTGCAATAACATTCAAGGGGTCTACCATGGCAACTAACAAAGTCCCATCAACTTCTTTAATGGGTATTGCTTTAAATTGCTGAATTTTCTCAACAGAAAGCAATCTAGCAATCTTTAAATCTATTTCTTCTTCATAAAGGTCAATTTTTTGAATTCCCATTTGCCTGGATAGAGAATCTAAAATCTCATCTGGTGTTGAGATTCCCATGTCGATTATTGTTTGTCCGAGCCTCTTCCCTGTTTTTTGCTGGCTTGACAAAGCCTCTTTGAGCTGATCTGATGTTACTAAGCCTTCATCAACAAGTATGTCACCAAGTCTTTTCATAAAATTCCTCCAACCGTAAGAATTATAAGTTTAAAAAAATGAACTTTTTCCATATAAAGCAGTCTCGAAAGCTTCTAATTCTCCAATTATTGTTGTTTTTTGTGTTTTTGAATGCCATCTGAAGGCAAACTCTCTCAAGGTTTCACACTCTTTTTTATGCACTCCGTCTCTTTTTGCTAAAAATATCCATTTTTTAATTTTTCGTGAAATTTTCCTTTTTTGAGAAAAAAGATCCTTCTTTTTGAAAAAAGAAAAAACCATCCAAGAAGAAATAAGCAAAAAAATCCCTATTAAATAATTCTTTATTGAAAGCCAGAAAGATTGCAATTTGTTACTCCATGTTAAGAATTCCAGATTTTCAACTAAACTATCTACTACTTTTTTAACTTGTCCAAAAGCCCCAACACTTTCCTGAACTTGATTGTTTTCTGATGTAGACAAAGTACTCTCGGGAGTCGGATCTATAGCAATCCATCCATTCTGGTCTGACCAAAATTCGACCCATGTATGAGCATCTTTGTCACGTATGAGATATGAAGACTTTCCACTAACTTTTTCGCCTCCTTGATAACCTCCAACAACACGTGTTTGTATGTTTGCAACCCTTCCCATAACAGCAAGAGCAGAAGCAAACATTTCACACCATCCCGTTTTTGACTCAAAAACAAACCAATCTGTTGCCTCTTCTTCTTGAGGCAAAGGCTCTGTTTCAAGATCGTAGGTCATATTTTCGCTTAAAAAATTTGCAAAATTTTGCATTTTTTCTTCATTGCTGCCTTCCTGAGACAAAGAAGAAACAAGATTCCTTACCCTTTCTGGGATCTCTGGTAAAGAATAATAATCAACATAAGGAGCCACTAACCCATTCGCATTTGGATAGATGATATTAGGGTTCCAATTTGACCCATAACCTTCATCTAAAGAAATATCTTTAGTATCAATTTGAAGCTTCAAACCATCAAGAAAAACACTTTCTACTTGATAAGTAAATTCTTCTTGAGTTTCGAATGGTGTTAAAACCGCACCGCTAGGGGATTGATTTAAATACAAACTCCCTGCAACCGCAATGCCGAAATTATTTATTGGGCCAAAAGAAAGACGGTTTGGGACCCAGGGGCTAAAAAGAAAATTTCCATGACTTTTAAAAAAAGTTACGGATCTATTCAGTTTAATCCAGCCTTTGTCCTCCCTCCCAAAATCAAAATACCTATACTCTTCTGGCTTTATATCGAAACCATTAATAGAAGGATTTGCATGAACAGATCTTGTAGATGTTCTTGAAACTTCCCAAGAACTGCCAGTGTATTTATCAAAAACTATACCTCTCCAATATGTTGGAGGCCCTGTAACCTCCATTGCTGGATCCTCACTTAAATGAACTGCTTGTTTTATTTTCAAACTCAAATACGGAGAAAAACCAGAATAAGAACTTCTAGGAACAATGTCTGAAGAGAAATTTGTGTATCTGTATGGAGATATATTTTCTATTCCTACCTGTACATTTCCACCAAGATTTTGAGGTAGTTTTGCAGGAGCTATGGACTCTGAAATAATCACGAGCCCAAAAACAATAAAAAACAATCTTGAAATATATCTTTTAAATATAGAAAACCACTCTTTTTGAATATTTTTATCCTCACCAACCTTTGCTAACATCGGACACCCTGTGATAAGACCGATGATAATTACAGATAGGAATATTACATTTAAAGAAAAAAGCGATGATGGAGAAACTCCAGCAACAAATACAGCAACACTAAACGGGATCAGTGTAAAAAACTTTATATCCCTTGCATTAACAAGTTTGAATGTGTACAAGATGAGAAAAAGAGGAAGAAGTTCGGATAAAAAATCATAAACTGACATCGATTCCCTTATTCCTTCTGATATCTTGATATAAAACAAAAATGCAGCACAAATCTCAACAAACCAACCAGCAATATTAGCCCATCTTGTTGTAGAAACGAATCTTGAAAACAAAAGACCAACAACACAAGGCCCCAAAATGCTTGGTATAGACATTCCCATGCCATAAGATTGAGAAAAAATAGCAGATGTTATCAAAATTGTAAAAACGAGAAGAAACTCTATGGAAAGTCTTCTTTTTCGTACTTGAACAAAAAATCTACTCATATTTTTTAGGAATCCAATATCTTCCAACCCTCTCCCAACGAATAGAAGATATGTCTTTTGATATATTTTTTTTAGGAACAATCACCCCTATAGAGTTTATTGGAATTTTGATTTTTGATGGGAGGATGAACAAAGAATTGCCAATATTGTTTTTTACATGTGTCTCTCCACTTGAAAAACTTTCTGGCAATAAAGCAAGCCGATATAAAATTTTATCCAAAACAACATCACCTTGAGCAGGTGCAATCCTGTAGACATCATCCCCTTCGTAAAAAAATCCAACTGGAAATTTTTTTGAAGACCAAAACGAAGCCCATGTTGCAGCTGTTTTAATAGCATTCTCCCAATGGTCATAAGATTCCCAACCATTATTATTTAACCTTATGTAAGCTCCAACACCTTCGAGATGATGGAATTTTTTAACCATCAAATCTCCAGTTTTTTCTGAACTCAATCTATCTATTTTTTTGAGAGAATCCCCAAACACATAATTTCTTATTCCAAAAAAATCCTGGCTTGAACCTTCTCTGTCTACAGCAGTACCTTCTTCGCCTGTGAAAGGCAACCCGAAACCTACAGGATTTTTTCTATCGATTTTTAATTCAATTTTGTGAGGATAAATTATTATTTTTTCAGGCTTTCTGAAAGATAAACTTCTACTGACAACGCCGAAACAGTCCTTCCAATTTAAATCAATATCCAAACCACCACAAATACCTCTTTTTTCTCGTTTAAATTTGCCTAAAACTCCAGCTTTTCGAACAGTTTGATAGCCACCGGAAATAAAAGTTTTTACTTTTTTGTTTTTTTTATTCCTGTAATTTAAATTTAACCCCGCCCAGTTTGCTCCTCCAAGATTTTCGATTGAATAACGTACGAGAATATCTTCATTCGCAAAAATTCTCTTTGGAAAAACAACTTTCAGACCTTCGGGATTGTCTTTGCTTTTAAGCTCAATGAAGCCAGAAATTAAAATCGATATGAGAATAAAAGACAACATTTCCAAGCCTTTTATAGCCAAAACATTATGTCCAAATTGATACAAAATGAACGAAAGAAAAATTAACCCTAGCCCTTGAGGGGTAAAGCCGGGCTTCGATTTTTGCATTAGGCTATAGGTGCTGGAATTCGAGAAAGTATTTCTTTAATCTCGTCCTCACCTCTTGTAAAAGAGCCAGTCTCATCAATCATTCTGTGCGCCAAAATTGGAATTGCTAAATTTTTAACATCATCAGGAAGTACAAAATCTCTCCCGTTCAACCATGCTTTTGCCCTTGAAACTCTTGACAATACAATAGCTCCCCTTGTACTAACACCAATAAAATTATTTTTCTTTCTTGTCTCCCTGACTATTTCAACTATATATTTTTGAACAGGATCACTAATGTGAACTGCTCTTGCATTTTGTATATATGTTTGGACCTTTTTTGAATCAACCTCTGACTTTAAACCTTCTAGCGGATGGTTTTCATTTTGAGAACTTAAGATGTCAACTTCAGTTTCCTGATCAACATAACCCAATGTTACCTTTGCCGCAAATCTGTCTAATTGAGCATATGGAAGCTGGAAAACCCCTTCATGCTCAACAGGATTTTGTGTTGCTATAACTAAAAATGGTTCAGGTAAAATTCTTGTTGTACCGTCAACAGTAATCTGCTTTTCCTCCATTGCCTCAAGCATAGCTGAAAGTGTTTTGGGTGATGCTCGATTGATTTCATCAGCCAAAACAACACTGGAAAAAAGAGGCCCTTCGGAAAAATCGAAACCGGAACGATCAGGTTTCATTACTGTCGAACCAGTCAAATCGCTTGGAAGTAAATCAGGGGTCATCTGGACTCTTTTAAAACCTAATCCAAGTGCTGTCGAGATAGCTTTTGCTAACACAGTCTTCCCTGTTCCTGGAACATCTTCAATCAAAACATGCCCTTCTGCTAACAAAACAGTTGTAATTAACTCTATTTCATTTTTTTTCCCAAAAATGACTTTATTTAACTTGGATAGAAGATTCTTAATTTCATCTTGGCTTGACATAATGGTAATTTTATATTTATACAGCTCCTTTTTTATTTATAACTGCAGGTAGTGTGAGGATAAGAATTCTGAGATCCTCCCATGGAGACCAATTCTGGACATACCAAGTATCCAACCTAACTCGTGCATCGTAAGAAAGGTTGCTACGACCAGAAACCTGCCATAAACCAGTGATTCCAGGTTTTGCTGAAAGTAGCAAATCTTGCCAATCTCCATATCTTTGTAATTCCTCATTCACGACTGGCCTTGGACCAACAAGACTCATATCCCCCAGAACAACATTTAAAAGCTGGGGTAGCTCGTCTATACTCGTTTTTCTTAAAAACATACCCAGGTTTGTTATCCGAGGGTCATTTTCTATTTTGTGATTTTTTTGAAATTCCTCTTTCAATTCAGGGTGTGTGTCCAAAACCTCTTCAATTGTAATTTTTTTCATTGTTCGAAATTTAAAAAGACCAAATTTCCTTCCAGAACGACCTAGTCTTTCATGCATGAAAAACGGATTTCCCCCATCTGTCAAAAATATCAAAAAAGCAATGAGAATCATTGGGAGTAAAAAAACTCCAAAAAGGATTAGCCCAAAAACCAGATCAAAAACCCTCTTTGCAACTCTTGCTGGCAATCCAACAAGTGAAAAATGGTCTCCCATCAGAGGAAGACCTACCTCATCAACCGAAACAAAGCCATAACCTTCCAGTCTTGGTAGAGTTTTTACCGGAATGCCCCAGCGATATCCAGCATATTTAATCAATCTAAGAGTTTCCCATCCAGTCGTTTCTTTAACGATTGCTAAATAAACAATCCTTCCTTCAATAAAGTTTTCAATATCTTTAATTTCTTTTGGATTAATTTTAATAACTTTAATTTGAGTGTATCTAATATCGAAAATATTCTCTATTAAAGCTCCTTCCGTATTACCTCCAAGCCACCAAACCTGTGTTTTTATACCTCTGGCTAAAAGAATCTTCCTATATATGAAAGACAAAAAATCATGGTTGATTTGAAGGGCAACTATCCCAAAAGCCCACCATGCAAAAAACCTTCCAAATGGAGCAAAAGGCAACATAAAAAGCCCATAAAGAAAATCCTCTCCTAAATTTGAAGGTATCGAAAAAACAAAAAAACCTCTCAAGAAAAACAATGTACATAATGACACTGTTAAAGAAGAAAAACCTAAACTCCATGAGGAGAAAGGTCTTAGATGTTTTTTGATTGGGAAATAAGCCTTTTTATAAGATTTCCAAAATACACATATCAAAGGTATCAAAAAACTACTCAAGGGAATCGAGTCATCCATCCAAGCATTTACAACATTGGAAAAAGGGTTAAATTGATTAATTACAAAGAGTTTCCAAAGCCAAAAAAGCAAAAAATAATCGAGAACCGCATGAAATATTTTTAAAATTTCTCTTTTCATTTAAAGACTACCTATTTTCCTTGATTGTTGATTTTATATTTTTAATAAATCGATCTGTAGAAAAATCCAAAGCTCTTTCTCTGCAGCTGTCAATAGAAATTTTGGAATTTTCTAATTTGTCGATTGCCTCATTTAGCAAATCAGGGCAATCTTCCTCATAAAAGAAACCATTAACTCCATCTTGAACAGTCTCAAGAGCCCCCCCTTTTCCTAATGCGACAACAGGGGTTCCACAAGAAAGGGCTTCAACCGGGACTAAGCCAAAATCTTCTACAGAAGTGAAAATCAATCCTTTTGCAGTTCTATACATATCTCTCAAATCGCTGTCAGTAACACCAGACAAAAACTTTATATTTGAATGTTTTTCCAAGTTTGGATAATCAATCACCCCCGAACCAACCATTGTGATTTTTTTCCCACTCTTCGCAAAAGCTTTAACTGCTGTATTGATTCTTTTGTAAGGAACGAATCTACTTACCAAAAGATAGTTCTTTTTTTTGGTGTTTTCTCCTGGGGTAAAAAAATCTGTCTTTACAGGGGGGTAAATTACCTTTGAACTTCTATTCAAAGTTTTTTTAATCCTCTCAGAAACAAAAGAGGAAATTGATAAAAATTCATCAACATCTTTAGATGCCTTTCTTTCCCAATTTTTAATTTTTGGCTTTAAGAAATCGAAGAAGAACTTTCCAAAACCATCTAATGAATTCCTATACATATCTTCTTGATCACTAATCCATCGTATTGGGCTATAACAATAACAATAATGATAAGTTTCCTCAGAAACCTTTATGCCTTTTATGAAACCATGACAATTGGAAATATGTACCTTGGATCTTATTTTCGGCAAACTCTCGACAGCACTTGATCCCAATACAGGAATGATTTTTTTATAATATTTTTTTATACCTGGGAAAAAATTAAGATAGCTAGAAAAAACCACATTACCCTCTAAAAAATCATCCCATTTATTTTGATTTTTCCACAAACAATACAAATCTGAATCTGGAAAAATTTTCAAAAACTCTAATAAAACACGCTCACTTCCTGCATGCTCCCCAAGCCATGGATGAGATATAGAAATGTCAATCTTCATAAAAATTTAAATGTTTTTTAACAACATTTTCCCAATCAAAAATTTTTATTATTTTATTTTGCTTTTTTGTCCAATATAAATATCTTTTTTTCATATCTCTAAGGGATTCGATAGTGTTCCATCTAGGAAAATCATCAGTTTTGAAAGGGTTTTTGTAAGGCGGAGGAGAAATAACAGGAATCCCCATCTTCAAAAGAGAAAGTAGTGTTGTCCTCCTTGGAGATGTTCCATCGACAAAAGGCAATATTCCTACATCACCCCATTTAATTTGTTGAGAGATTTCCTCAAAGGAACAATCTTGCCTCAATTCAACATCCTCGCACCTTGCTAAAAAGTCTCTCAAGAGAGCATTCTTTTTATTCCCTGTAAAAACAACCGGCTGATCCCAACCTAAATTCACAGACTGATTAAACCATTCAGATAATTTTTTAACATCTTTGCTCTTCGATAAAAATCCAAAAAAAACTAATCTAAAATTTTTTGGATTAATTTTTCTTGTAACAACGCCTTCAAAAGGGGATCCGATTGGCAAATAGGTTTTTGACTTATTGAAGTAAGGAAAGTTTTGTAACTCAAAACTATCAGAAAAACCAATCTTTTTTGACATAGACGACAAAAGAAAATATTGTAATTTTCTTAAAAATGAAGCAAGTCCCCACTCGTGTAGCGTTAAATGTCTTTTTCTTTTTGGGAATTTGCTATAAATTTGAATTTGTTGAAATTCATTTCGCCAACCCTTGCTTGGAGTATGGAGATGAATAATTTCATCATTTTCAAGAACAATATCTTCATTTAGTTGGGGGTGCCAAATTCTTGATTTTTTTCCCATCCTCTTATCCAAAAATTTCACAAAATCACCCACACCGCACTGTCCATGCTTAATCGTTCCAACAACATGAACAACCCTCATAAAATCACTCTCTTTGATATTTCCAAAAATGCTTTTTCAATACTTTCTTCTGAAAGTTTTGACAATTGATTTTCAGAATCTTTCATATTCAAAAACCTAGAATTTGAATCATGGTAACTCTTAATTGACTTTTCTATAGAAACAATTAAACTCTCAGCGTTTTCTGAAAAATACTCAATTGCAGATCCACCTACCTCTCTTGAA
>MDTE01111973.1_pt1 | contig 12258 bp, 8 predicted proteins | sample 811231 | NCBI WGS metagenome assembly MDTE01 (sample SAMN05326651, study PRJNA326480) | marine metagenome | isolation source: seawater | place: Indian Ocean: Red Sea | collected 2010
CCTTGCAGAACGCCTCGATCGTTTCGCGCGCCAGCCGGGCATTGTCCTGCATCCGGTCGAGGACCTGACCGACATCGACCGCTTCGGTCTCGTCACGCCAGCAATCGTAATCGGTCACCATCGCCAGCAGAGCATAGGGCAGCTCCGCTTCGCGGGCCAGCCGGGCCTCGGGCATTCCGGTCATGCCGATCACTTCGGCGCCCCAATGGCGATAGAGCCGGCTTTCGGCGCGGGTGGAAAACTGCGGCCCCTCCATGGCGAGATAGGTCGCGCCCTCGGTGCATTCGCCCCCTGCTGCGGCGACGGCTTTCGCAGCGTGTCTGGACAGGCGGTCGCACACCGGATCGGCCATGGAGACATGCGCAACGAACCCGTCCCCGAAAAAGCTCGATGGGCGACCCTTGGTGTTGTCGATGAACTGGTCGACGGTGACGAACCTGCCGGGTGCCAGCTCTTCCGACAGCGAACCGACCGCGCTGACCGCGAGGATATCGGTGCAGCCAGCGCGCTTGAGCGCATCGATATTGGCGCGTGAATCGAGCGTCGAGGGGGCGATGCGATGACCGCGTCCATGGCGCGGCAGGAACCGCACGCGAACATGCCCGATGGTGCCGCACAGGATCTCGTCGGAGGGATCGCCCCAGGGCGACTGTACCGCAATCCATTGCGGATCCTCCAGCGCATCGATGGCATAAAGCCCCGACCCGCCGATGATGCCGATGGTCCAGTCGCTCATATATCCCCTCTGCGTCGCCGGCCGATCGCTTGTCGCAGCTTCTCCCCTACGGGAGCTTGCCGCTTGCGGTTAATTTGTGCCTGAGCGGTGGCGTGTGGCAAGCGGCAAGTCCAGAGGCGAGTTGCAATCGGGCACTCGTGGCGCCCGCATCCGTATTCATCGTGCGGGGCGCGGCGGTGCGCTTGACAGCCAGCCGCGTTTACCGCGCAAACACCGCCTAGGCGGGGCATAGGGAAAGATGATGGCCGAAACGAATATCGAACCGACACTGGCAAGCCTGAGCGAACGCCTGCGCGTCCTGCACCGGCAGACACGCGAGACGCCGCTGTTCAACCCGGTGTTCCAGTTGTCCCTGGATATTTCGCGCAAGCTCGAAAGCGGCGATTTGGGGATCGCGGACCTGGGCGGTCTGGTCGACGAGCTGGAAGCGCAGTCGCTCGATGCGCGGGCCAATCGGCTGCGCAACCTGCTGGCACCGGCCGACGCGGGCGAGCGTCTCGCATCGCTCGCATCGAGCGGCGCGGCGTTCGATAGCTATCGCGCGTTCTGGGAACAGCCGCACATGCACGTGGTTTTCACCGCGCATCCGACTTTCCTGCTGGCCCCGCAGCAAAGCGAAGCGGTCGCGCAGGCAGTCGCAAACGGAGGTGACGCTCGGCCCGGGGCCGCAGGTGAGGAGCCGGAAATCACGCTGCGTTACGAACACCAATGCGCGATGGCCGCGCTCGCCAATGCGCAGGACGCGCGTGACCGGATGGTCAGTGCGGTGCTCGACCGGGCGCAGGCCGAATTTCCCGGGCGCTGGTGTGAATTGCAACCCCTTCCGTTCCGTTTCGCCAGCTGGGTCGGCTATGACATGGACGGGCGGACCGACATCAAGTGGTACACCTCGATTGCATTTCGTCTGTCGGAAAAGGCGCAGCGGCTCGAACGCTATGCCGCCTCGCTCGCGGCGATCGACGAAGCGCATCCGCTTATCGCCAAATTGCGCAGCGCCGCTGAACATGCCGCCGCCAGTGCCGACGAATTTGCCGGCGATCTGTCCGATCCCGCCGATCTTTCGGCAGCGGCCAACCGGCTGACCGCAGACCACGCCGACAAGCTGCTTTCGCTCGAACCGCTGATCGACCGGCTGGAAACCGAAGCGCGCGATTGTGCGGCCGAACGGGCGGTTGCGCTGCGCACGCTCGTGTCCGCGATGCGCGCCGACGGGCTGGGGATGAGCTGGATTCACTTCCGCGTGAATGCCAAGCAGCTCCACAATGCGATCCGCACCCGGCTGGGTGATGCGGCGGATATCGACCTGTCGAGCCGCGGCGCAATCGCCGCCTTGCGCGAACTGCTGGCCGGGGTCGAACCGCAAAGCGCCAATTTCGCCAGCCTCGCAGTCGAAAGCTCGACCGCGGTGCGGCAGTTCCTGGTGATGACCCAGATCCTCAAGCATGTGGATGCCGATGCGCCGATCCGCATGCTGGTGGCCGAATGCGAGCAGCCCTCCACCGTGCTCGCCGCGCTCTATTTCGCCAAGCTGTTCGGGATTGCCGACAAGGTCGATGTTTCCCCGCTGTTCGAGACCGAGACCGCGCTTGAACACGGCGGACGGTTCCTCGACCTGCTGCTGGCCGAGCCCGACTACCGCGCCTATGCCAAGACCCGCGGCCGGATTGCGATCCAGACCGGGTTCTCCGACGCCGGGCGCTTCGTCGGCCAAATCCCTGCCAGCCTCGCGATCGAGCGGCTGCAGGGCCGGCTGGCCGAGGCAATGGATGCCAACGGCCTCGGCGATGTCGCCGCGCTGATTTTCAACACGCATGGCGAAGGGATGGGGCGCGGCGCGCACCCTTCCGGCTTCGAAGACCGCATCGAATGGGCCCTCAGCGCCTGGACGCAGCGCCGCTTCGCCCGCGCGGGGATCACGCTCGAACCCGAAGCGAGCTTCCAGGGCGGCGACGGCTACCTGCTGTTCGCCACCCCCGATATCGCGCTGGCGACGCTGACGCAGATCGCCGCGAACAGCCCGGCGCATACCGACGCCGATGTCCCCACCGATCCCTTCTACCGGCGGACCGACCTCAGTCTCGATTTCTATCGCGCGATCAAGGATCACCAGCGCGATCACCTGGAAAGCCGGACCTACAGCCGCGCGATCACCGCCTTCGGCCTCGGCTTGCTCAACCAGACCGGCAGCCGCAAGTCGCGCCGGCAAAGCGATCTGTCTGCCGATCGCGAGATGAGCCTGCGGCAGATCCGGGCGATCCCGCACAACGCCATCCTGCAGCAGCTTGGCTATCCGGTGAACATCATCGCCGGGGTCGGCAGCGCGGCGGAAAGCAATATCGAGGAGATCGGTACGCTCCTGTCCGAAAGCCCGCGTGGCCGGCAGATCATGCGGCTGGTGCGCGCGTCGAATGCACTGGCCAGCATCAAGACGGTTGCGGCCTTCGGCGAACTGTTCAACTCCGCCTATTGGGCCAGCCGCCCCTATCGCGGGACCGAACAGCATCTGGGCGCCGCCTGCGAGGCTTTGGCCGAATATCTTATCAAAGACGATCGCAATGGCGTGTTTCGCCGGCTGGCATCGCGCCTGCGCGTTGACGCGTTGAAGCTGCACCGATTGTTCGACCTGGTGCCCGACGACGATCCGCATCCCGAACGCGAAAGCGTGCGCCGGGCAATCGGCGTGCTCCAGGCCGTGCGCCTGGCGCTGTTGCAGCACATGTTCCTCAAGGCGATCTCGGTTCCGGCATTCAGCCGTGCCAACGACATCAGCCGGACCGATGTGTTGGAAATGGTCTTCACCCTGCGCATCGACGATGCGCTTGCCCAATTGCGCCGCGCCTTTCCGACCAGCTTTCCGCGCAAGGACGATTTCGCGCTCGACGAGCCGGGCGAATATCCGCGCGGCGAGGGCGAAGGTTATGCCGCGATCCGGCGCGATCACATCGATCCGATCGAACAGGCCTACGAACTGTGCCTGCGAATTTCGACTGCCATCGCGAACGAGTTCGGCGCGCACGGCTGATTGAATTCGCTGCGGTTCGCGCGCATTGTCCTGCCCTGTCAGCTGGGGGGAGGACGAATCGATGGACAATTTCCTGTGGGGTGTGGCCGCCGGGGTGCTGGGCGTTGCGGCGCTCGCCTTTTTCGCGTTCACGATGTTTCGGCGCGGGCCGCTGACGTTCCAGATCGACGGGTTTTACACCCACGTTGCCGATGGCGATGTCGGCCCCCTGATCCGCGACGTGCAGGCGGACGTCCCCGATGCCGCGGTGTGCAGGCTCGACGACCGCATGTCCTGTTCGATCCGCGACGCGGTGCAATGCCACAATGAAGCCGGCCGCCCCGATTGCGACGTGCTGCTGCTGTCGGGCGGCGGCCAGTGGGGCGCCTTCGGTGCGGGGCTGTTCGACACGCTCAGTCGCAACAGCGGCAACGAACTCGCCCTTGGTGGTGTGGGCGTCATCACCGGCATTTCCACCGGCTCGTTGCAGGCGCTGATGCTGATGGTCGCGCTCGATCCGAAGCAGACCCCGGATATGCGCCGCTTCGCGCTCGACCGGCTCGTCTGGGGTTACGCGCCGGAGCGGGAAAGCGATGTGGTTAGGCGCACCGGGCTGATCGGCGTTCCGCTGTTCGGTTCGGCGGCAGGCACGCGGCGGCTGCGCCAGCGCATCATCGAAGCGCTCATGCCGGGCGGCGACGAACGGCTGATCGAGGCGATCGGGCAATCCAGCATCGAGGCTTTCGCCGGCTTCGTCGAAGCCGAGCGCGGGGTGTTCCGCTATGCCGATATCAAGGAATTGGTGAACGCTGCCCCCACGGCCGCGGCGGCAGCGGAAGCGCTGGCGGCGGCGACCATGGCCTCCTCCGCCATGCCGGTGTTCCACCAGCAACTGCGCGTCGCGGGAAGCGATGGCGAAGCGCTGGCGCTCTACGATGGCGGGGTGCGCCGTTCGGTCTTCTTCGACCGCGCGATGGCGGCGGTTGACCGGGAAGTGCGCGAACAGATGAAGGGCCATGCGCTGGCCAAGATGGCCGGCGGTGCGACGCAGGCCGCGATCGCGCAGGATTACGAAGATACTGCGCCCACGGTCTATGTCGTGCGCAACGGCCCCACCGTGCGCAAGCGCGATGTTGCTTTCAACACCAGCTCTGGTCCGCTCAAGAACGGCCAGCGCGGGTACGATCTGCTGGTCAATGAAAGCGAGATCGGGGCCATTGCGGGCCTGCGCCTGAACAATCCCTACGGACGGATCATGCTGACCAGCGCCGACCGCTACGACACTTTCCCCAGCGACGTGGGCGAGAATTTCAAGGACGACGAAATGTTCAAGCCCGCCTTCATGGCGCGGCTGCGCGACCTCGGCCGGCACAAGGCCGAACGCCCCGAAGGGCCCTGGTGGCCCCTCAGCAGGATCGAACAGGTCTGAGAGAAATCTTTCGGGACTGTTGGTGCGGTCGAGAAGACTCGAACTTCCACGGCCTTGCGGCCACAACGACCTCAACGTTGCGCGTCTACCAGTTCCGCCACGACCGCACACAGTCTGCATCGGAGGCCCATCACAAGGACGGCCCCCGCCGGTAGGAGCGCGCCACTAGCAGCGAGGCTGCGCTGCCGCAAGCACCTTTATCGCATGGTAGCGCCGGTTAGCGCGGAGCCCAGCCGATATCCGCGAACACCGCCGATTTCGGCACATCGGTGACTGCTTCGTTGATGGTCAGTTCCTCCCCCGGGGCCAGCGTCGATTGCGGCGGCTGGACCACCCAGCTGTAAACTTGCCGTTCGCGCTGGTCGCGCAGCACGATCAGGATCGGAGGGATCGGGCGGGATTCGCGCGCGGTATTGGTGACGATGATGCGCGCGCCGAAGAATTCGGTCCCGTTGGGCAGCGTGCGGCGTTCCTGTTCCTCCACCGGGAAGGCGAGTTCCAGGTCGGGTTCGGCAACACCGAACAGCGGGCGCGAAACCGGTACCCATTCGGGCAGGCCGACGTAATTGACCGCGGCAATCGTGGCGAGCGCGATGGCGGCGAAGATCGCCGCTGCCCAGGTCCACAGCTTGGCGATGTTGCGCCGCGGGCGGAACGGGGGCGCGTGCTCGAACCGCGAGGGGCCTTCATCGATTTCGGCGGCAGGCGCGGGGGGCAGGTCATCCTGCACTTCGCCATAGGGCGGGGCGGTTTCGTCGAAATCGGGACCATCTGCCGGCACGGGCCGGTCCGGGGTTTCGGCAAAGGTGAACCCGGGTTTCGCTGCCGGATCCGGCGGTTCCTGCGTATCTGGCGCGCTCGCTGCGGGCGGGGGCGGCGGCGGAGCGGGTGCAGCCGCCGGTACCGGTCGCGAGACGGGCGCCATGTCGCCGGGCGTCAGCCGGTCCGCGTCGGGCCCGTCCTGGAACCAGCTGTGCTTGCATTTGGCGCAGCGGACGGTGCGTCCGTCGATCCCGATCGCACTGTCGGGCACGACATAGCGCGTGGAGCAAGCTGGGCAGGCGATAATCATGGTGACCCGAGGCTTAGGCCGGTGCGCGAATCCCGACAAGCGACTGTACTGTTCGCAAACCCCCATGGGCGCTTTTTTCCACATGCAAGCGTGGTTATAGGCTGTGCCCGACGATGATGGGCGCCTTTTTCTTCTCGATCGACCGGGCTGCGCGATGAGCGTGGCCGAGCAGGAGATCGTCAGCTTCGACAATGTCGGATTGCGCTACGGTACCGACCGCGAAATTCTGTCCAACGTGTCCTTCACGCTGTTTCCCGGGCGGTTCTATTTCCTCACCGGTGCAAGCGGTGCGGGCAAGACGTCCTTGCTGAGGCTGCTTTATCTTGCGCAGCGGCCTTCGCGCGGGGCGATCCGCATGTTCGGCACCGATGTGATCACCCTGCCCCGCGAACGGCTGCCCGCCTATCGCCGCCGCATGGGCGTGGTCTTTCAGGACTTCCGCCTGGTCGACCACCTTTCCGCCTTCGACAACGTCGCCTTACCCTTGCGCGTTTCAGGCGTGCGCGAGGCCGATTTACAGGGCCCGGTGGCCGACATGCTCGAATGGGTCGGCCTGGCACATCGCGCCGATGCCCGCCCCGCAACCCTGTCGGGCGGGGAACAGCAGCGCGTGGCGATCGCGCGGGCGGTCATCGGCCGGCCCGACATGCTGGTGGCGGACGAGCCGACCGGCAACGTCGATCCCGAAATGGCGCTCAAGCTGATCCGCCTGTTCGAAGCGCTCAACCGCCTTGGAACCACGGTGGTGGTGGCAACGCATGACGTGCACTTGCTGAGCAAGGTGCCCGATTCGCTGATCATGCGTCTGGACAAGGGGGTGCTGTCGGACCCCACTGGCGCATTGCGCTATCCCCCGCGCCGGATCGGGGCGGGGGAATGAAGAAGCCTCCCGTTCTTGCCGGTGCTGCCGAGCGTGGACTGGCACCTTTTCGCGGACGCCGCGCCGCGCATCTCTTGCCCCAGGCGCGGCTGGGTGGGCCGATGCCGTGGGTGATCGCCATCATGGTTGCCCTTACGGTGCTTGCCGCAGGTGGCGGACTTGCGCTCGCCAATCTCGCCGATCGGGCGCGCGGCGAACTGGCGGGCAGCGCAACCGTGCAGATCGTCGATCCCGACCCGCAATCGCGCTCGCAGCAAGCCGATGCAGCGGCCACCCTGCTGGTCCAGGATCCCGCGGTCGCAGGGCTGGCGATCGTCCCGCCCGAAAGCGTTGCGGATTTGCTCGAACCGTGGCTGGGCACCGACGATCCGGAACAGGCGGTGCCGCTGCCCGCGCTGATCGACCTGCGGCTGCGGGACGGCGCCGATGCCGCCACGCTGGACCGGCTGCGCAGCCTGCTGGCGGATGCGGCACCCGCTGCCCGGATCGATGCGCAGGCGCAGTGGCTGGCGCCGGTCCTCGATGCCCTGTCGGCGCTCGGCTGGATGGCGTTCGGGCTGATCGGCCTGCTTGCCTTCACCAGCGCGGCGGCCGTGTGGCTGGCCGCCCGCAATGCGCTGGGGGGCAATCGCGACACGATCGAGATCGTCCACCTGCTGGGCGGCAGCGACGCGCAGATCGCGCGCATATTCCAACGTTCGATCCTGGCCGATGCCGTGATCGGCGGCGCGCTGGGTCTGGTAATCGGGATGGCCGCCGTGTGGCTGATGGGGGCACAGTTCGCCGCGCTCGATTCGGGCCTCGTATCCAGCGGGGGGCTGCAGGGCAGCGATTGGCTGGTCTTGGCCCTTGTCCCGGTGGGGGCGGTTGCTCTAGCGGTGCTGACAGCACGGTTTACCGTGCTCGCTTCGCTCAGGAAAATGCTGTGATCCTCCGCCTCTTCGCTGCAGCTGTGCTGGTCTATGCGTTCGGCTTCCTTGCCTTTGCCGTCTCGCTGCCCAAGCCGGTGAGTGGGCAGCGCACCGATGCCGTTATCGTGCTGACCGGCGGTCCGGGCCGCATCGCGCGCGGGCTGGAAGTGGTCGACGAGGGGCTGGCCGAGCAGATGTTCGTTTCCGGCGTCGATCCCGAAGTGACCCCGGCCGAGTTCGCCAGCGAATTCGACGTTCCGCGCCGGACAATGGAATGCTGCGTCAAGCTCGGCTATCTCGCCGTCGATACGCGCAGCAATGCGGGCGAGGCCGCGCAGTGGCTCAAGGAACACGATTATACGAGCGTGCGCCTGGTAACCACCGACTGGCACATGGCGCGGGCGGCCTCCGAATTCGCCGGCACGCTGCCGTCGCAGATCGATGTGCTGAAGGACGCAGTGCCCTCGCATCCGAACCTGCCGACGCTGTTCCTCGAATACAACAAGCTGCTCGCCGCGGCGATTTCGCAAGGTCTGCCAGACTGAACCGCCTATGCGATTGTTACGCAACCTTGCCTTCTACTTCGCTTTCTATCTGGGGAGCCTGCTGATTACCTCGGCATCGCTGGCGGTTCTGCCGTTCAGCGTGGAAGCGTTCCGCCGGCAGGTGCGCAACTGGTCGCAGTGGCAACGCTGGTGCCTCACGCATCTGCTCGGCTGCGAGATCGTGCTCGAAGGCGCGCCGCTGGCCGAACCGGTGCTCTATGCGATGAAGCACGAAAGCTTTTTCGAGGCGATCGATACGCCCGCACTGTTCGATTGCCCCAGCGTCTTCGCCAAGCAGGAATTGTTCAGCATCCCGTTGTGGGGGCGCGCGGCAGCGGCGTTCGGGCTGGTGCCGGTGGAACGCAATGCCGGGGCCCGCGCGCTGATGACCATGATCCGTTCGGCCAAGGCGCTCGCGGCGGATGGGCGTCCCCTGGTGATTTTCCCCGAAGGGACGCGGGTGCCGCATGGCGAAAAGCGTGAACTGCAATCCGGCTTTGCCGGCCTGTACAAGATGCTCGGCCTGCCGGTGGTCCCGGTCGCAGTGGACAGCGGGCCGGTCTATCACCGGCTCTACAAGCAGCCCGGACGGATCACTTATCGCTTCGCCGAACCGATCCCGCCGGGCCTGCCCCGGGCCGAGGTGGAAACCAGGGTGCGCGAGGCGATCAACACGCTGAATCCCTGAGGACGCCACCCGGCGCAACGTTATCGATCTTGCGAAAAAGGCTATGCCGTGCAGCCGTTTATGACGGTATTGAGTGGTCTCTGTAACACTAAATTGCGCATACGCGTCTGCCCGGTCTTATCGTAAACGGGTCGATAACCTTCTCCTGTCTATCGCGAGCGGATGGATTCGCCGTCCGTCCCCAATCCGAAACCGGAACAACTGCGCCTGGCTGCGCTGGGCGAGCTGGGCGTGCTCGACACCGAGGCCGAGCGCGAGTTCGACGCACTCGCGCGGGTTACGGCCTCGATCATGGGCGTACCCAATGCCGGGATCAGCCTGGTCGATGCCGATCGCCAGTGGTTCAAGGCCTCGCACGGGATCGAGATCGGGGAAACGCCGCGCGATATCGCCTTTTGCGATCAGGTGGTGGCTCGCGGCGAGGCGCTGCTGATCGCGGATACGCTCGAGTCCGAAGAGTTCGCCGCCAACCCGCTGGTCACCGGACATCCCAGGCTCCGGTTCTACGCCGGCGCGCCGCTGATGCTCGACTCGGGCGAGTGTGTCGGCAGCCTGTGTGCGCTCGATACTGTGCCGCATTCCGATTTCCCCATCGAGAAACTCGACCGGTTGCGCGATCTCGCGACACTGGCATCCGAGTTGCTCGAGGCGAGGGGGCGCCGATTGCGCGGCGAGATCGCCGCCAAGATCGTTTCGGCCACGCCGCATGCGGTCATGGCCGCCAACCACCGCGCCGAGATCGTCTACTGGAATACTGCCGCCGAGAAGATGTTCGGACTGCCCGCGGCCAAGGCCATCGGGCGCAATGTCATGACCATCATCCCGAAGAAGTTTCACCATGGTCACCAGGAACGCTTCGAAGCAGCCGCAGAAGGGGGGCCGACGCGCCTGGTAGGGACATTCGTCGAACTCGAAGCGCGTCATGCCGACGGCACGGTTTTCCCGGTGGAACTTTCCTTGGCACCATGGGGCAGCCAGGACATGGGCGGGTTCGCCGCAGTCATTCGCGATACGACCGACCAGATGAAACTGCGCGCCGAACGCGACCGCAACAAGCAGTTCCTCGACGCGGTGGTGTCCAATCTACCGTCGATGCTGTTCGTCAAGGACACCGACACGCGCCGCTACCTACTGGTCAATCGCAAGGCCGAAGAGGTCATTGGTCGTTCCGCCGAGTCGATGAAGGGAAAATCGGATGCGGAACTGTTCCCGGGAGCGGGCCAGACCTTCGAACACAATGATTTGAAAGTGATCACCCAAGGGGGAACGAGCCAGACCGAAGCCGAATTCGAACGCGATGATGCCACGCGCGTCCATATCAGGACGACGCGGGTGCTGATCGATGGTCCCGACCGGCCCAACCAGTATCTGCTGGGATTGTCCGAAGACATCACCAGCATGCGCAAGACCGAGGCCGCCCGCTGGCGGCTGGCCAATTACGATACGCTGACCGGCTTGCTGAACCGCGGCAGCATGCTCGCCCAGATCGAACGCCTGATCGAGGCGGAGCACCGCTTCGCCATTTTGAACATCGACCTCGACCGGTTCAAATCGGTGAACGACCAGTTCGGCCATGTGACCGGGGACGAAGTGCTCAAGGTGGTCGGCGCCCGCCTTGCCGACCTGTCCGACGAGAACACCCAGATCGCCCGCATCGGCGGCGACGAATTCGTCTGCCTGATGACCGGCGAGCGATTGCGGGAACGCGCGGCGCGGTGCGCGGAGATGATCATCGCCGGGCTCCGGCAACCGATCAAGACGCGGGGCATTACCGCGCATCTCGGGGCTTCGATCGGAGTGGTCCTCTATCCCGACGATGGCCGCTGCGTCGAATCGCTGCGGCAGAATTCCGACCTCGCCATGTACCGCGCCAAGAACGAGGCGAAGGGCGAGCCGTGTTTCTTCGATGACGAGATGGATGCCGCGGAGCGCGATCGCCGCACGCTCGAGCGCGACCTGCGCACGGCGATCGAAGAAGGCCGGATCGACATCGCCTACCAGCCGATCGTCTGCGTTGCGACCGGCGAGATAACCAGTGTCGAGGCGCTCGCGCGGTGGAGCGAACCCGATCGCGGGGCGATCCCGCCCGACATTTTCATCGCGCTTGCGGAGGACTGCGGGCTGATCGACGAACTGGGCGAACAGATCCTTCGCCGCGCCTGCATCGACGGTCTGGCCTGGCCGGAGAAGCTCAAGGTCGCGGTCAATCTCTCGCCGCGCCAGTTCTACTCGGGAATGCTGACCGATACCGTACTGCGCGTGGTCGAGGAAACGGGTTTCCCCGCCCACCGGCTACAGTTCGAGATTACCGAGAACCTCGTCATCCAGAACGCGGCGGAAGCGTTCTCGCAGCTGGAGGAGCTCAAGAGCCACGCGATCGGGATCTCGATCGACGATTTCGGCATCGGCTATTCGTCGCTGAGCTACTTCCAGTCGTTCAGCTTCAACAAGGTGAAGATCGACAAGTCGTTCGTGTCCGAACTCGACCATTCCAAGGCCGCGAAGGCAATCGTCCAGGCGGTGGTCGGATTGGCCACGCAGCTCTCGATGTCCGTAGTGGCCGAAGGGGTGGAAACGCCGTTGCAGCGCCAGATGCTCGAAGACCTCGGCTGCAGCCATCTTCAGGGCTATCTTATCAGTCGCCCCGTCTCAGCCAGTGCGATCAGCGCCATGGTGATTTCCGAAGCAGCGCTGCTGCCGGCCTGATCTGGATCCAGCCGGCTGAGCTTTGGCGCCTAGTGGTCCTTGCGCCCGAAATCGGGGCGCGCATCATCCTGGCCTTCGTCGATGATCGACCGGCGGATGGTGCGGGTACGGTCGAACAGGTCGAACAGCGTATCCCCATCGCCGTTGCGAATTGCCCGCTGGAGCAGGCTGAGATCCTCGGTGAACCGCCCGAGCACCTCGAGCACGGCATCGCGGTTCGACAGGAAGACATCGCGCCACATCGTCGGATTGCTGGCCGCGATACGCGTGAAATCGCGAAACCCGCCCGC
>MDTE01038617.1_pt1 | contig 12256 bp, 7 predicted proteins | sample 811231 | NCBI WGS metagenome assembly MDTE01 (sample SAMN05326651, study PRJNA326480) | marine metagenome | isolation source: seawater | place: Indian Ocean: Red Sea | collected 2010
GGTAACGCCAAAACATTTGCAGTAGAAGGTCCACTATGGGCAGCTATGTCAGCACAGAATTATGACAAAGCAATTGCAGCAGGAACATCAGGTAATGTATTTGCATCAGCAGCTGCAACATACGAACCAGATGTATTTGATTTTCAAAACTCAAACCAAGTTACATTAGGAGTTTTTGATTTATTCTTCGTGTTAGGAGCGGCAAAAGATTCAACAACAGGAATTTATGAAACAGGACAAGACGGAGTTACCGTCTACAAAGTAGCAAATTGCTCAGTTGGTTCTGCTTCAGTAGATTTTGATATTGAAGGTATTGCACAAGTAGCATGGAGTGGTCAAGGACAAACAATTGAAGAAGCAGCAGCATTAAACACTGGTACTTCAGCAACTAATGACTCAAACTCTCAATCAGTAGCGGCAGAAACAACCGACGGATTGATTAACGAAGGAATTAGTTCAACCTCTAACTATGTTAGAAATAAATTAACAGACCTAGCAATTGTGTATGACCACGCAAATACGTCTGGTACTAAAGGACTATTAGGTTCTAGTAATACTACTTACTCTGTTACATTAACAGGTGGTAACATTACAATAGAAAATAATCTTACTTACTTGACACCAGAAACACTAGGTTCAGTAAACCTTCCATTAGGTCATGTAATGGGAACAAGGTCAGTATCAGGTAACTTTACCTGCTATTTAAATGACACAAGTGAAGGCTCACTTCAATTATTTGAAGACCTTCAAGAATCAAGAGGTGTTATCACTAATGCATTTGATTTAACATTTGGAATTGGCGGTAGCGCATCTACTCCAAGATTAAATGTTGAAGTAGCAAAAGCTCACCTCGAGTTGCCAGCTCACAGTATTGAAGATGTGATATCTGTGGACGTTAACTTCCACGGATTACCAAAAGACTTATCTTCAGGTACAAAAGCAGACGCAACAAACGAAATAAAATTAACTTATACATCATAAGTTTATTAAACTCGGGAGGGTGTAATAACCCTCCCACTTTATAGGAAAAGAAATGACAGAAGAAGTAAAAAAACAACCAGTATCGCTTAAGAGTCTTTTGACTCCAAGCAAAACAGTATCAATAGATTATCCTGGGTATGAAGGCTTTAGTGTCGATTTAACATATTTAGCTAGAGAAGAATTAGTTAAGTTAAGAAATAAATGTGTTAAACAAGTTTTAAATAAAAAGACTCGTGCTTTTGAAGACAAACTTGATGAAGATTTATTTATGATAGAATATGTTCAATCGATTATCAAGGGGTGGAAAGGCTTAAAATTCAAGTACTTAGAAGAGTTTCTATTGGTAGATATAAGTGGACAAGACCCTGAAAAAGAATTAGATTATTCTGTAGAAAATGCAGAATTACTAATGAAAAATTCAAGCGATTTTGACCAGTGGGTAACTGATACTGTAGGTGACCTGGAAAATTTTACACAATCCAAGTAGAAAGAATACTTGGATTAATTGAAAAGAATTTTACCGACTCAACTATTGATATAAAAAAATACCTGGCAATCTGCGAACAACTAGGAGAGGAACCAGACCCAGAGAAAATGCCTTTTGATAGAGAGCATTATCCTCTGGAAGTTCAAGAAGCATGGGCACTCCATGATATGCTCTCTGACCGTTGGGACGGAATGAATGGTTATTATCTTGGAAAAGATTACTCAGCATTAGACACTTATATTAAAGTTTTGGACATTGAAGACCCAAAACAATCTCTATATTTTTTAAAACATATAGAGTATCACCATTCAGAGCAACTGAATAAAAAAATAAAACAAAAGAGAGATGCAGAGGAGCGCAAAATTAAAAGTAAAAGATAATGGCGAAAAAAATTAAAGGTGGAATAATTACTTTAGAATTATCAGATGATGGTACTTTTAAACTAATTGGACAACAAGCTGAAAAAACAGGGAAAAAGATAAAGCAAGTAGGTAAATCTGCGGGTGATGTTCGTAGAAACTTACAGGCTATGTCTGGCCGTGTTGAATCAGGCACTAAAGGTTTTGCTCGTATGCAACAAGGCACAGGTGGTCTTGTTCAATCTTACGCTATCCTCGCATCAACTCTATTCGCCGTTGGAGCAGCTTTCCGAGCAATGGAAAATGCTGCCAACATAGAAAACCAAATAAAAGGATTCCGTTCGTTAGCAAAGATAACAGGAACTTCTTTACTATCAATAACTGCTTCAGTTAGAGCAGCTACTGGAGGTCTATTAGACTTTCAAACAGCAGCACAACAAACCGCTATAGCCGCAGCCGCTGGCTTTACAAGAAACCAAATAACAGAACTAGCCGAAGGAGCTAAATTAGCTTCTGTTACTTTAGGTCGTGACTTAACAGATTCATTCAATAGGCTTATTCGTGGTGTTACGAAAGCAGAGCCAGAACTACTTGATGAACTTGGTATCATTTTAAGACTAGATATTGCAACACGAAATTTCGCAGCAGCAAATGGATTAGTCGCAGAAAAGTTAACCATAGCAGAAAGAAGAATGGCCGTATTCGAAGAAGTACAAAGACAGTTAGCAAATAACTTTGGAGCAATGGAAGATGAAGCAGATAAGTTTCTAAATCCATTTACAAGATTAAGCGTTGCAATCAATGACTTAATGATATCTTTACAAAAACTACCTGTAGGTGCTTTTGCTTCAGTAGTAGAGTTTTTAAGTAGAAATATAGGAGCTTTAATGGTCGCCATGACAATGTTTGCAGCTTCAATATTAGCACAAATAGTGCCTTCTCTAACAAATATGTCTGCATCTTTTCAAGCGTTAAAAAATTCTGCAAACGACCAAACAAAAAGTTTACAAGCAAATATTGATAAACAAAAAGTAAAAATTAAAGAAATAGAATCACAGTTTATAAAATCAGAAGCTAAGAAAAATATAGTATTCAAGCAAGAACTAAAAAGAAGAAAAATTACTCAGAAAGAATTCAATAATATGACAATAGCTGACCAGAAAAAGCTTATCAAAAAAATTATAGCAGATGAAAAAGCAGGACTTTCTCACACAAAGAAAGTAAATCAAGAGAGACTTAGGTCATACAATGCTATGTACAAAAAGATAGAAATAGCAGCTAAAAAATCTACAAAGACACTTGGAGCCCAAGCAAAAATAGCAGGTGCTAAAATAATGATGGGTATAAGGCAACCTGCAATTATGACACAAAAAGCCGTTGCAGGAATAGGTAATGCAGCTGTAGCAGCCGCACCAAAAATTGCTATGCTAGGGGCAGTTTTCAATGCCGCTTTAGGTATTGCAATGGCATTTTTTACTTTAAAATTTATTGTAGACTTTTTACCAGGTATTCAAAGAATGAATGAAGCCTTTGACAGAACTAGAGAAAAATTAGAGGCAGCAAAATTAACTTTAGAGGAACTTGCTTTCTCATTTGATGATACTTTACTTAATAAAAAATTAGAAAATATTAGAAATTCTTTTTTAAACGAAGACGGAAGTGTAGATTCAATCGCAGGTGCACTAGCAGCTGCTAATGCAGAGTTAGAGTATTTTGGAAAACTTATTCAAAATTTACAATTAGGATTAAATGAAAAACAATTTAAACAATTTATAGACCAAACAGTAATGGAAGTACAAAGAGATATGGCGGACGCAGGATTAATTAGTGCGACGGCAGGAACATTTAATTATGTAGCGACTGCTGGTGGTGCACCACATGCAACTGTAGAAGAAATGCTTGGAGGTGCATTAGGATTTAATGCACAATCTAAACCAATGTTTGCTCAATCTGAAAGAATAGCTGCAATGTTATTAGAAAATGTTGCATTGGCAATGAGGTCAGGAGAAACAGAGGCAGCAAGGCAAATGCTAGCAACAGCTTTTGGAGAGACAATAGCAAATGATGCTATAAGAGGTTTTAAAGAAGCAGAAGGTAGTCCTAGACTTATGGCAGGTCTAATGGACGACTTAACAAATAAATTAGGAAAACAAGCATTACGAATATTTGAATTTGATTTTGGTACAAATGAAGTTATCGGACTAGACCCTAACTTTATAGAAGCATTAAAAATAGGAAATGATTTTTTACTAGGTATAAAAGAAGTACCTGATATAATAGCAGGAACAAGAGCAGCCTCTAAATCATTAGCAGAAGCTTTTGGTCAACAAATGCCAAAACCTAGTGTTCTTGAAAAGAATAAAAACCAAATTGAAGCTATACTTAATGAATTTGTAGATGCAAATGGTCAACTCAAAAATTTAACTGCAGAAGAATTAGAACTTCATGGGTCTATAATTAAAGTTTTAGAAGATGAATTAAAAATAAAATTTGATAGTGAAGAAGCAGCAAAAAAAGCTTTAGAGACCGAAGCAGCAAGATTAGCACTTATTGACTTTAGGTTAGATACTATGAAGACAATTGAAATGCTATCAAAAGCAGAAATGAATAATCTAAAGTTTGTCAATACCAGAGTAGCAAAAAGATATCAAACTGAACAAAAAATATTTGATTTAAGAATGAAAATGCAAAATAATATTGATAAAAATGAGAAGTCTTTTTCAAATCTAACTACATATAGTAAGGATAATGCCGACAATATTCAAAGGAGCAAGGACGCAGTAACCGCAACTAATAGAGAACTTATAACTCAAATAGAGTTATTAGAAGCTAGTTTAGATAGACTAGAAATGTTCTTTAAAGATATGTTAGAGACATTTGACAAATCTGCAGCAAAAAATTTAACAACATTATTAGACACCGCAAACTTAGGAGAGTTCGGAGGAAAAGAACTTATAAAAGGTGTAGCAGAGGACTTGAAAAAAGCCGCAGCAAAATCAATGGCAGAAGGTATAGTTGATGGAATAACAGATAGATTAACTCCAGAAAGATTTAAATTAACTAGAAAACTAGACCCCGCACAAAAAATAATGAGTGCACATAAGTATCATATAGATAGTTTAGCAAATATATTAAATCAACACGCTAAAGCAATAGGAAGTAGTCTAGGAGTATCATCAGAAGGACTAAACCCAAATGACCCAAATCAAATGACATATGGACAATTATTTGGAGGAGATAGCGGGCCGCTTCCTGGAGGATTTGTAGATACAATAAAAGGTAAATTATCAGGAGTAAAAGATTTTATCTTTGGTAGAAAAGGTAGAGAGGGTTACGCAGACTTTGACCATGCGGCTTACTTAGAAGGTAAAGCAGTTGACCCATCTTTTATGTCTGGCTTAGATGATTTGTCAGCACAAGAAAAAGAAACATTATTTTCAACAGGAGAATTAGAACCAATTCAAGAACTTCCTAACCTATTCCAAAGAGTATTTGGAGCAGACGGAATGTTTGCAAAAGTAGGTCAAAGTATTTTTGGGGAAGAAGGACTATTTAAGAAAATAGGTAGTAGTTTATTTGGAGAAAATGGTTTACTATCTGGAATGTTCAAAGGACTCTTTGGAGGTGGCTCAGGTGGAGGCGGTGGTCTCGGTGGTTTTATCGCTGGTTTATTTGGTGGCGGTGCAGCTGGTGGAGCAGCGGTCGGCATGGCTAAAGGTGGTATCATGCAATACGCAGCAGGGGGTATAGCAAGACAACCTACATATATGGTAGGAGAAGGAAAACAACATGAAGCAGTAGTACCTTTACCAGACAATAGAAGTATTCCTGTTGATTTAGGAAAAGGGGCAGGGAATACAAACAATACAAATATTACAGTTAACATGGCTGACGGAAGTTCAACTACAGACACAGATAGTGGAGCACAACTTGCAAAAGCAATTGATGCAGCAGTACAAGCTACAATAGAAAAAGAACTTAGACCAGGCGGAGTATTAGCAGGAGGATAAGATGGCATTAGGATTTAGTACAGGATCATCGTTTGGAAGTAGAACAATTATACCAGATAAAGGTATGACAAGAAGTAATGAACCTGTAATTTTTAAAGCTGAGTTCGGAGATGGCTATCAACAAAGAATAGCTAATGGTATAAATAATTTAAAACAAGAGTTTTCAGTATCGTTTGCAACTAGAGAGAAAGCTGAGATAGATGATATCGTAGGATTTTTTGAAAGTACAAATGGTGTAACAGCATTTGATTTTACATTCGCAGATACAAATGCAAGTGGCAACGAAGAAACAGTAAAAGTCTATGTATCACAATTTACTCAAAACTGGGATTATGATGACTTTTATACTTTATCAGCAACTTTTGTAAGGGTTTATGAAGCATAATGGCAGAAAATATAGTAGTAAAAGATTTACAAAAACTTGACCCAGGCTCAGAACTGGTTTGTTTGTATGAATTAGAATATGTAAAAGGAAGTTTTATTTATTTTATGTCAGGTCTTGATACTGATTTAACTACTGTTCAAATGAGAGATTATAATGATAATTCTCAAATTAACACTTATATAGCTATACCTGCAAAAATACAAGGACTAGAATATAAGAATGATGGAGCAATAGCAAGGCCATTAGTAAATATTGCAAATGCAACTAATGTTTTTTCAAATGCAATCGGAACAATTGATTTTGATTCTTTCTTAGGACTTAAGTTTATTAAAAGAACTACATTGAAAAAATACTTACATGGAGAAGGCTCAGCAACTAATCCTCCTACTGAATTTCCAAGAGATGTTTATCTCATGGATAGAATCAAAGGAAAAACTAAAACAGCTGTTCAAATAGAGTGTGTTGCTCCTTTTGATTTACAAGGAGTAAAAATACCTGCTAGAAATATTTTACCAGATAGATGCCCTTTCATTTATCAAGGAGCAGGAGACCACCAAGATAATTGGAAAAAAGCACAAAGTGGGTGTACTTGGCATGTAGAAGGAAAACTAAAGTCTTCTATATCTGCCTTATCAGATGGAACAGAATATACTGTCTATGTAAATATTGATGATGAGTATGTTATTCCAGACAGTACAAGTTTTACACTTTATTCAAGTGGAGCAGTAACAGCAGATGCTTACTATAGAACAACAAAAACAATTACAAGATATAATGCAAATGGCACTACAAGCAGTGTAACAGCAAATAATTATTGGCAAGCAATAGCAAATAATAATGCACCAGGCACTCCTTCAGATAGCAACTCTGCATTTAAAAGAGTAAGAGTATTTTCAGAATATTCTCATGGAACAGAATATTTTACTTTTAGTGACGATAGAGATAACAGTTATGTAACTTTTACAGATAATACTGCAAGTTCTTCTACAAATGGAAAAGTCTTACTATGGAAAGCTTCAGTTCCTAGCCAAAATACTCACCCGATACCAGGTGGAGGAGTTTGGGAAAGAGGAGATGGCTGTAGTAAACGAACAGAGGGCTGCAAAATGAGATTTGGATTTGCCCCTAAAGCTGTAGGAACAGCAACTTCAACAGGTAAAGCTAAAACAAATACAGATGCTACATTACCTTTCGGAGGTTATCCTGCATCGAAGGCGTTCTCATGATGGAAGAAATTTATGCACACGCTGGTAGAGAAGCACCACGAGAATGTTGTGGACTTGTTATACAAGATGGTGATAATGAAAAATATATTCCACTTGAAAATATTGCCGAAAATGAAAAAGACTTTAAAATGGACGGAAAAACTTTCCTTACATATTTACTAAATTCAAAAATAAAATATGTAGTCCATAGTCACTATTGTCAAAATTCTGCCCCAAGCGAAGTTGACAAGATACAATGTCGAGAGGTGGGAATCCCCTATTTAATCGTTTCCTATCCTGAAAAAGAATACACAATTTTACAACCATGACTAGAAACATTTATTTAAAAGGAAGAATGGGTAAACTATTCGGAGAACATCATAGATTAAACTGCAAGACAGTTCAAGAAGCTATGCATGCAATAGATGTAATGAAAGGCGGTCTTCGACAATATCTCATAGATTGCACTGAAAATGGAGTAGGATTTACAGTTCAAAAAGGAGAAGAATTTTTAACCAATCAAACAGCAGGAATTGAACTAGGTAAAGATGATATAATTATTACTCCAATCCCACAAGGGTCAGGTTTAAGTGATATTGGAAAAATAATTTTAGGAGTAATATTAATTGTTGTTGGTTTAACAGTAGACCCTACTGGAAAAACAGCAGAAGCAGGACTACAACTATTAGTAACTATAGGTACACAATTAGCTCTTGCTGGTATTATAGGACTTACCACAGACGACCCCGAAGAATTAGAGGAAGAACAATCAACTTTATTTAATGGACCAACGAATACTACAAAGTCAGGTATACCAGTGCCTCTTTGTTATGGAAAAATGGAAGTTGGTGGGGCTGTTGTAAATTTTGGTTTTACAGATTATAGAATAACAGGAAATCAAGGCTATACTTTTGTAAGTAAAGGAACTCGTAGTGGTTCAGGTTCTGGAGGCGGCGGAGGCGGCGGCGGAAGCGCTGGTGGCGGTGATTCAGATTGGATGCAGGAGATAATGCAAGAATAATGAGTACAGCACAAGGAAACAATAGAGGTAGCGCACCATTAGATTCGCAAGGAGTAAAATCAGTCTCAAAAGTTCGTGCGCAAACTGCTGTTATTTATGATTTACTATCCGAAGGTCCGATTGAAGGATTAGTTGATGGTGTTGCAAGTATTAGACTTAATGATAATCCTGTTGCAAATGGTACAAATGCAGCTATTCTTTCTCCTCAAAGGTCATTCGATGCCAACTATGTGCACAGCACAGGTGTAATTACTGATAATTCAACAGGTAATATATTTAGTGGAGCTTCAACAGCAGATGGCACAAGAGAGATAATAGTTCAAGGAGCAAGTAAAAGAACTACATCAACTATAACTACTGTTGCAGGTAATAATATAGTTGTATCAAGTAATACAAGTTTCTTTGCTTCAACAGATGTATGGGACGGAACTGGTATTCAACCAATGATTCGTATTGATGGTGCTGGAGACAATGGTGGACAGCTCATAGCAGGAATCACTGAACACATAAACAATGCCGCAGTAAGAGTAGACCTTACTCCTATGACAAGTATATCAGGAACAAATGCTTATTTAGATTTAAAAGATACTATCGACAGTTTTAGCGGAAATACTGCAACAATATCAGCCGCTGGAGTTACTGTTGCAAATACTGGAGTACAAATGAGCAGTCCATTCAGGGCTTCAAATGCCGCTCCTCTATATAATTATGAAAATTTTGGATTTGCATTTAGAACAGGTACTCGTGAACAAGCATATTTACCAACACCTTCAGGTATAGGTAGCGCATCAGTTGCTCACCAAGTTAGTGGAGGTAATATAAGCACTTCATCTAGTTCAGGATACCCTTCGGCAAGTGCTTTTGGTTTTGCAGAAACATCTTCTTATACAGGAAGCGCACTACAAGTAACATCAGCCTCTATGGGAGTAGGTAATCCTTCAGAGATAGACGCAGTAAAAATAACTTTACAATTTAATAGTATGATTTCCCAAAAAGAAACAGGGAAATTAGGAAATGGTTTTGCAGAATATAGAATTAAATTTGGATATTCTAGAGATGGTGGAACTACTTATCAAGATGTAACAAAAGTAGGTAGACCAACAATCGCTACTAGTACATCAAGTTATCATAAAAATGGAAGAACAAAAGATTCACAAAGTGGTATTATAACAGGCAAAACTCGACAACCTTTCAATCATGTTTATACTTTTGATATAAGTAAGTATCAACCTTTTGATGCTTATAGAATTAGTATTGAAAGAATATCTGCAGAAAATCAAAAAGAAAATAAATGGCAACAGACTAATACCGGTACTGTAAAACAAATTGAAAATATTATTACTGATAAATTAACTTATCCTTATTCTGCTTATGCTGGTGTAGTGGTAGACGCAAAAGATTTTAATGCAATTCCAAAAAGAAGTTATGAAATTCGTGGACTAAAAGTAAAAGTTCCTACAAACTATTTCCCGCTTGATGAAGCAAATACAGCAACAGGAGTTAGACGAAGTACAGCAGCATATACTAGAAATGTAACTTCAGGAGCAGAAGAAGCCTCAGTGCAAGATTGGGACGGTAATTTTAGAGGAGACCAAAAGACTTTTACAGACCCTACTGACCCAAATTATGAACCTGTATACACAAATAATCCTATTTGGATATTCTATGACTTACTGACTAATCAAAGATATGGATTAGGTAAATACCTCGATGAAGATTTTGATTTTTCACAAATAGATAAGTATACATTGTTTCAATTAGCAAAATATTGTGATGAATTAGTCCCTGATGGAAAAGGTGGAACAGAGCCTAGATTTACTACTAATTTATACATACCTAAAGACCAAGACGCACTAAAAATACTAAAGAACTTAGCCTCACAATTAAGAGCAATGGTAATATGGTTTAATGGTCAAGTTACTCTTGGAATGAATCAACAAAAAGGTGCAATATATACTTTCTCCAAATCAAATGTAATAGGAGGAGAGTTTGCTTATGCAGGTAGTGCAGGAAGATTTAGAAACAATCAAATAGCAGTATCTTGGAACGACCCAGATAACGGATATAAACAAGCAGTAGAAGTTGTAGAAGACCACGACAATATTGCAAGAACAGGTAAAGTTAGAAGAAAAAATATTACTGCATATGGTTGTACTTCACAGGGTCAAGCAATAAGACATGGTAAATATCAATTACTATCCGAACAACTTGAAAAAGAAGTAGTAAATTTTAAAACAGGATTAAACGCACTAGGATTAAAACCAGGTGATGTAATAAAAGTTCAAGACGGTGATTTACAAGATATTGTTACAAGTGGTCGTGTTACTACTTCAGCTTCTTCTACAACTACAATTATACGAACTGATAGAGATTTAACTTCTTTCTTAAATGGAACGGATAATTTTAAAATGCATTTAATATATCCAAGTGGTGGAGCTTATCTAGCACAGCCTATTGCTACTATTAACTCAGTAACATATAATTCTGGAGATTTAATACTTCTTGATGAAGATGGAGCAGCTATTGATACCCAAGCAAAAGCTTCTAACTTAAAAGATGATAGTGGAGCAGTTGTTCAAACTTTCTGGTCAGATGACCTTAGAATTGAAACTAAAGCAATAAGCTCTTTCAATGCTACATCTGTAACAGTATCAAGTGCATTTAGTTCAGCTCCGAATGGAGAAGTAATATATACTATTTCTGGAGAGACTGATGACAATGTTATAAAACCAGGAACATTTAAAGAATACATAATTACAAGTATAAAACACGAAGACGATATGACTGTGGGCATTAGTGCAGCAGCTTATGAAAGAGCAAAATTTGACGCAGTAGATAGAGGGTGGAAAGTACCTGCATATCCAGATACTTTATATAAACCACCAGCAAGAGGAGACGAAGTACCAGCACCAATAGGACTAACAGCACAGTTAGTACCAGGGAACTCTGCAGGTGGACATAATGTAGGAGAGGGAGATAATGAAAATGATTATTCTATCGTTTTAAATTGGACACACCCTACTACTCAAAGAACAGATTCAGATGGTAACTCTCTAACTGATGTTTATGAACATCTACTTGGTTATAATATACAACATAACATAGAAGGAATAAATGATGATAGAGATGCTAATAGAGAGTTTACAACTGTATTCTTAGATTCAAATAATAAATCAAATTATGTATTTAATAATATTGTACCCTCTTCATATAAATTTAGAGTTCAAACCGTGGCAACAAATGGTAAGACTTCGGGTTGGATACAAAGAACTTTAGAATTTCCTGACAGTGCTTATGCAATATTTGGTCAAGGGTCTATACCAGCAGGTATGAATCATTACATACAAAAAGGTGGTGTATTAACAACTGTTGTTGATGTTAATTCTACTAATGGTACTTGTACTTTTGCTAATAGTACTTATGTATTTACTCCACCTAATAGTGTTTCTCCTATAACTGTTTCAAGCGGTGACACAGCACAAACTGTTCAAGGAGATTTTAATAATCTAGCAGATGGAAGTAAAGGATTTTTATTATATGACTATAGTGATACAAGTGACCCTCTAAAAGCAATACACCTAGTTACAGATACAACTGCAGAAGATGCATCTTCAAGAAGCGATTCTAATACAGCACAATATGTTGCAAAATATAATTATCAATTTATGGCAAGACTGGGAGAGTCAAATAATGACTTAGTTCAAGCTACAGGAACGGTATCAGCAACAGCAGGGTCTCCCGAACTAACAGGTAGCAGTACAACTTTTACTAGTGACTTTACAGAAGGCGATATAATAGCAATAGATAC
>MDTE01193438.1_pt1 | contig 12256 bp, 9 predicted proteins | sample 811231 | NCBI WGS metagenome assembly MDTE01 (sample SAMN05326651, study PRJNA326480) | marine metagenome | isolation source: seawater | place: Indian Ocean: Red Sea | collected 2010
GGACTGGTGGACATAATTTGTCCATCAACGCATCCGTATCCATTGGATTGTCGAGATATGTAATCTCAGGCATATTTTTTCCACCAATCTCAGTGGTCCACAGGTTTGGTACGATACATATGATTGTTTCGTTGCGTCCTTAGGCCCAGCCAAGGCCTTTTTTGCCCCAACGAAGTACCGTTTCTGTTTCAGGTTCTTGGCCGTTCAAGAGGAGGGGCGATTGGGTAGAAATAGGTGGCATGAGGATCTCATGAAGCGCTTTTGTTGGGCATGAACCAATACAGGAAAGACAGCCTACGCATTGTGAAGCAACAACAACGACTGGTCGCTTTTTGTGCTTACGTTCAGGCGGGTTTGTTGCGAGAGGAAGGAGTGCCTCAAACGGACAATGTGGTATGCACAGATCGCAACCCGTGCAATCCGCTTCGGTGATAGCCACCATGGATTGTCCCATGGTTCCTCCTGTGTGCTCAGGTTTTTGAATTCAAGCCTTCGTTCCAGAGGTCAAGTTGAAATGCCCTCCTCATCAGGAGAACACGAGGGGATTTCTTGTCCAAAGATGACGCACGTCTTGAACGACTGCAGGGAATGCTGCGACAACGTGGTATCCTTCTCCCTGCCTTTGACATGTACGGTGGCGCAAAAGGACTGTACGACTTCGGTCCAGTGGGTGGCCGTCTTCGCTCAAGACTCAATCAAGTTTGGCTCAATCACTGGTTGTCAATGGGTGATGTTGTTGAAATATCCTGTCCAACAGTGACGCCCTATGAAGTTCTTGAAGCGAGTGGTCACGTGGGAGAATTCTCCGATTTCATGACCGTTTGCCAACAATGCGAGGAAGCAAGTCGAGCGGACACGCTCTTGGAAGATTATCACCCGAATCCAGATGCTTTGTCAAAATCTGAATTGCAGAAATTGCTCAACGCTTCCTCTCCAGCATGTCCTTCCTGCTCAGCCTGTGATTGGAGTCCGATTGAGGCTCAAAATTTGATGTTCTCCACAACCATCGGTGCAGGCTCATCTGGCCGACAAGGGTTCATGCGACCCGAGACCGCTCAAGGGATGTTCACATCTTTCCCGTCGTTGTATCGTCACTTCAGAGAACGCCTTCCGTTCGGGGCTGTTCAGGTCGGTAAAGGATATCGCAATGAAATCTCACCTCGTCAGGGCATGATTCGACTTCGAGAATTTAACATGGCAGAATTGGAGTACTTCATCGATCCTAATCAACCGATTGATCACGATTTCTCGTCTTGGTCGTCGGTCCCGTTCAATCTGGTGGATGGAGAAGGAAACTTACACTCCATGACGCTCAGTGACGCTGTTGAGAAGACGTTGGTTCGACATCCGACGGTTGGATTCTTCATGGGTCGCACCTATGATTTCCTTATTGGAATCGGAATTGATGCAAATCGAGTGCGATTCAGGCAACATGCATCCGATGAAATGGCGCATTATGCAACAGATTGCTGGGATGTTGAGATTGAAGGTTCGTATGGTTGGGTCGAATGTGTCGGTATTGCGCACCGAGGATGTTACGATCTGGAAGCTCACGAAAAGGCTACAGGAAAAACACTCCGTGCCCGCCGAGAATTTGACGAGCCAAAGATTCTGGAAATCGATGGCTGGACCATCGATGGTGGAAAAGCGGGTCCAGCATTCCGAGGTGATGCAGGGCAGGTCAAGTCCATCGTTGAGACCTTTGGCGCTGATGTCGCTTTCCCTATTGAAGTCACACTCTCAGATGGACGTACTTTGATCGTTGAAACAGAGCACGTCAAGCGTGTTCAGAAGACAGTTAAGGAAACGGGTGAGTGGTTTATTCCTCACGTTGTTGAACCAGCATTTGGAATCGATCGTATCCTTTGGCATGTGTTGGATCACGCCTATGTTGAAACCGAGAAGAGTGGAGAACCATATCGAATGCTGCAATTGTCAGACTCCATCGCACCGATTGACGTCGCAATATTGCCTCTTTTCGAGAAAGATGGAATGGACGATGTTGCAAAGGCTATTCATCAACGCTGTTGCCAAACATTCGGTATCGTATCGCTATACGACGGAAGTGGGTCGATTGGGAAGCGTTACGCACGTGCTGATGAGGTAGGTGTACCTCTCTGTGTGACGATTGACCACCAATCTGTTGAGGACGGTACAGTAACAATTCGTCAACGAAACGACGGTTCACAATCACGAGTTTCCATCGACGAACTACCATTCTTCTGAGGGAAGAAACATCTTCAAGAACCGTCGCTATGTTGTGAAACTATGAGCGGTGCTTCCGATTGGACTGAGCGGCACCGCCCTACTTCAGAACATCAGTTGGAGGGGAACGAAAGCCAACGGCGCAAGATTCGTGAATGGCTTGATGGATGGGTCAAAGGACAGCCAAAGAAGAAGGGAATTCTTCTGGTCGGTCCACCAGGTGTTGGTAAGACGACTGTTGCACGGGCCATTGCTCAGGATATGGGTTGGACGGTCATTGAATTGAATGCGAGTGACACGAGAAATGCCGTAGCGATTCGCAAAGCTGCAACACAATCATCGACACATCGTTCATTGTTCCACGATCCATCCAAACCTCAACAGCGTACTCTGATTCTCTTGGATGAAGTCGATCACATCGGAGGTGGCCTACGGGCGGTCAGCGAGGAGCGAATACGCAAGGGTATCGAAGACGATGAATCGGTTGCTCTGTCTGGAGATTCTGGAGGAAAGGCCGAATTGCTCCGTCTTCTGGAAGCGACGAAACAGCCCGTCATCCTTGCTTGCAACGATATCATGGGACTCTGGGGGCGTTCATCGACGTGGCGTAATACGAAAGATCGTTTTTCGCGCCATCTGATGACCATCACCTTTGATCGAGTCTCAGATGAAGCATTGCGAAGAATTGCTCGGCGTGTTCTTCGTGAAGAAGACATCGACTACACGAACGATGCCATCGATGTGCTTGTCAATGGAAATCATGGTGATTTACGGGCACTTGTACGAGACCTCCAGGTGCTTTCTTCGGGCGGTCTAAAGGCACTCAGCCCTGAATTGGTTCGCGAACATCTCGCAGCAGGTGTGCGAGATATGACGACAGAAGTCTTCCCTGGAATGGAGTCCTTGTATCGTTCTGGGGCAGCCAACGATGCTGTAACGATTGGTCGTAGTATTGACAAGCAACCTTCTGACTTGATGAATTGGGTGCATTGGAACAACGCATCTCTGTTCGATGAAGTGGCTATGAGGCGAGGTTCGAAGGCATTGATTCTCGCCGATCGTTCTGTTGAGAGTCGCTATCGAGACCTTGCCCATCATTCGTCCTACTGGACCTTGCACTTGTCCTCCTTGTCTGCTAGTGTGGCCAACAACACGCCATTGCCGACCAGGATTTACCCAAGTTATCCGAATTACCTGAGGCGGTCTGGATCTTGGGCGCGCCCAGCTATCATCAATCACCTTGCAGACTTGTCGAAAACCAGCAAATCAACAGTGAGAAGGGAATTCATGCCCCTGTTGAGTGCCTTACACCAGGAAAACCCTGTGTTCGGTGATCCGAACCGTTTTGAAGTCTCACTTGCACTGGGTTTGAGTGCTGATGAGCATGTTGCATTGTGCAATTTACCAGTCTCTCGCAAATCCACAAAGGCATTGATTCAGGCATACGAACAGGCAGAGGAGCAGTGGAAAGACCCGGTGATTGATTCTGTCCTCGAAGAGCTGCATGAGGAAGAATTGAGTCCAGAACCTGAGGCCGAACCAGAACCTGAAATCAAGAGAGACTCAGCCCAACGGACCTTGTTCTGATTCATCATGAGGCTCTCTTGAAATCATTCGCTTCAGTCGAGCAAGTGCGCCTCGAGGTGCTTGGTCTTTGGATTCAGAACGCCATGTGTGAGGATGCAAGAGAATCACCGCAGTCAACAACTCTAGACGACCAAACCACATGAGAATCGATGTCAGCAACAATGCTCCAGAATTGAGCCCTGCCCAGGTTTCAGTAGGCCCATAATTCCCGATTGTAGGCCCTGTGTTTCCTAAACTTGATGCGACCAAGGCCAGAATGGATTCAAAATCCTCCCCTGGAACAATGAACGCAAGCAGGATCGAGGAGATTGCAAACAATCCAATCCAAACGAACAACATACCTACAATGAGTCCGAGTTGTTGATTGCCAACGACTTCTCCATTCATTCGAATGGTCTGAACCTTCCGTGGCTGTGCAATTCGAACAAGTTCACGCATGGCGACTTTGAATGCGAGATTGATTCGCAAAAGTTTCAATCCACCGCTGGTGCTTCCGGCTGATGCACCCACAATCATCAGAACGAAGAGGAAGAGATGTGTGACAACCGGCCATTGCATGTAATCGGTTGATGTATATCCTGTTGATGTACCGAGAGAAACAACGTGGAACAATGAATCGATGAACGAATCTGTGGTTGTATAGTCTCGGGTTGCTAGAAGGGCTATGGTGATGAACAGGAATGTTGTGAGAATGTAGACAAGATAATTCTTGAATTCTTCATCTTGTGTTGCCTTTCGGAATTGACCTTCACGAATGAACCACAGCAAGGTGAAATTGATTCCACCAATGAACATGAACAGTATGATGATCAATTCCACCGTGTAGGATTCAAAATGACCAATGCTCGCATCATACGTTGAGAATCCACCTGTAGGCATCGTCGTCAATGCGTGATTGATTGAATCAAACCAATCCATGCCACCAATTGTCCACAACAACCCAAATTCAAAGAGCGTAAGTGCAAGATAGAGGCCCCAAAGTGCCAAGGCTGTTTCCTGTAGTTTAGGCTTCAATCGTGACAACGACGGTCCAGTCAATTCAGCTCGAGCAAGTGCCATGCCTCCACCAATAACTCGAGATAAGATCATCATTCCAAGCATGATGATTCCCATTCCACCAAACCATTGCGTTAGGGATCGCCAGAACAACAGCCCGCGCGGTTGCGAATTGATGCAATCCATGCCAGGTAAGCAATTTGGACTCATCGATGTGGAGATGACGGTTGCTCCAGTCGTTGAAAATCCAGACATGGATTCAAACCATGCATTGACTGCACCTCGTGCAACGTCGGCAAACGATGAGCCATCGGTGAAGGGTCCGTGGAACATTCCTCCAAGCCAATACGGTAATGCTCCAATAAACACTGCAAGAGGCCATACGAGCGCAACCGCTGCGAAGGCTTCACGGTCTCGTAATCGCATGTGTGTGTTTCGTTTCGTTCCGAATCGAAGCATCATCGAACCGATGAATAGGGAAAGACCTGCGGGAATCGAAAATGCCCTGAAGGCGAGTTCCCAATTGTCGAGGTAACCCGTAGCAACCACACAAAGTAATAAGGGAATTGTTAACGCTACAAGCGTCCATCCCAAAATAAGGTTGAGTACGTCAAACCGCATGTTCACACCTTGAATCGCTTCTCAAGATCTGCGACTCGATCCGGCCGGCAGAAAAGGATGAGCCGATCTCCCTCGACAATGGTTTTCTCTCGAGCAGGTCGAAGCGTTTCCCAAAATCCTGCAGTGTTTCTTCGCTGAATGAAGGCAATACGTGACCATTCTGGTAGGCCTGAATTTCCAACTTTCTTACCAGCAAATTTTGATTCCTTTGCAACGGTTTGGCTGATTCCAACAACGTCTGGAATGTTCGAAAGAATCGCATAGGCACCAGATGCCTTGGTGTGGATGTGTGCAAGAATGTTGTCCACTGCAACTCGCTTTATGTCGACTGCGAAGGTAATACCCATTCGTTGAGTGACAGTCACCAAGTCCGAATCTTTGAGAATCAATCCTGTGCGAGTTACGCCCATGTCGTTTGCAAGAAGTGCAGCAGCAATGGATACGTGATCGTCTTCAAGAGCAGCGATTGCAATATGATGTTCATTGATTCCAATCTCAGTCAGTATGTTTCGATCAAGGAAATCTCCGTGAATAACGTCAAGATTTGCATGAGCCCCAATATCCGATCCTGAAAGGTTGTTGGCAATACTGAGATTTCGTTCGATCACAGTGACGTATGCACCATTACGAAGCCAATTCTCAGCGATGCGGCGACCAACGTTGGTTGCACCAATAATGGCAACACGTGGTTGAGCAGGGAAATCAATGGATTCGTGGCCGAATGCCGTTAGAATTCGGCTGAACGATCCAAGTCCACTTGTTGCAACAGCGATTCGATCTTTCGGCATCAAAGTGAAATCTTTGTTTGGTACAGTACTGGGTTCACCATCACGTTTTACACCAACAATCAGGGGCAATCCTCCCTCAATTCCAAGACTTGCTTCTGCAAGTGTTTGGTAGATGACTTGTTCAGCATCCTTCGTGACATTGAGCTCAATGATGAAGGCTTCATGACCAAATGGAATCACTTCTTCAATGGCCGATGAACGAAGACCGGTAGCCAATCTCTGTATGGCTCCATCGACTGGGTCGATGGCATAATCGACTGCAGCCCAACGAGAGAGGTGACCTCGCTGATGCTCTTCCACATAGTTCCGGTTTCGAAACCGCCCAATTGAGAGCAGGTTTTGTTTGATTGAAACACCATTTTGTCGCTTGTATTCATCTTCTGCAAGTGCACAAGCAATGAGATTACGGTCGTCGGAGTCTGTGACAGCAACAAACACTGTCGCATCACCGATACCAGCCTCTTGCAGTGCTTCTCGAGACGTGATGTCACCATGAATCACCAATGCGTCCAGCGACTGAGCATTCTTTACCGCTCTTGAATCGTTGTCGATCAAGACAACATCCATTGTTTCCGCACGCATGGCACGAGCCAATTCAGAACCAACTCTTCCAGCACCTCCGATAATCACACGCATTGTTCATCACCTTAACTGTAGACTGGGAATTTGCCACCGCCGTAACTTACGGGACCCTCCAACGCGAAAACGCGTTCCCTTTCAATGCGACAATCATCGTACCCCTTGTCATAACAATCTCCATCGCTATCTGAACGTGCAAGTGATTGGTAGTATGCATTAATGTAAGTTCCATCTCGATTCGGGTCGGGTTGTTCAATCCATTCGATGAGAGCCGAAGCAGTGTGTAGGAGCCATTTGTTGTTCGTGACATCCACAGAGCCTTCAACGTAGCAACTGTCGAGATCAATTTTGTTATCATTACACCATTCAGTGGACATTGGCAATTGGATATAACCCCAGGCGTGTGCCTCCCATTTCGTATAGGATTGACTGGAAAGAATTCCAAACACATACCAACCCGGAATGCCCTTTGCTCGCAACAAACTGAGGAAGGCGTTGGTCTGCTCGTCACAGTCTCCTTGCCCTGAAGCTAGGCAAGCAGGCCCACTTTGAGCCGGCAGGCCAGCACAACTTTGTTCTCCTGGTGGGCAGGTGTAATACTCGATATTCTCTCGTATGTAATCAAAGGCGGCCTTTGCAAACTTGAATGCATTTTGATTGTCCTCTGGGAGATTTGAATCAATGGCTGAAACAGCAGCAATAACGGTTGCACCAGTTGCGTCAATGGCGTAATCCGGTCGGTTTTTGTTGTACCAACGTATCGATGTGAAATCGTCAATACGTTCCCCACCTCCTCGATTTTCAAAATCATCAAAGGTTCCACTGTTTTCTTCAATGATTCCCGATGCGAAGCCAGGGATACGCGGATCTACAATGTCGGCTTCCGACCACCATGTGAAGGATTTTGTGCTGATAGTGACGAGATACTCATAGGTCATTGATTCTCCAGGACCGAGGTACGATGTGACTTTGACACATGGCCCGCCCACGCAATATGTTTTGTCACTACCGGATGTTCCGGGCCACCAGATTTTATGTCCGCTTGGTGTTGTTATTGCGTCAGAATACAAGCGAATCGCAGTGTTTTCTAGTGGAATGTTAATGCTCTGTCCGTCTATCCGTAACTCAGTCGATACAACATCCTGGATTTTTTGATTCGGTAGGTCTTGTGTACCGTCCGTGTATGTGTACATAGATTGGCTGCCTTCTAATGCGTAAATATCCGGTGAAATCGGAAAGGTTTCGTTGTAATACTCTGTTTTGTCGACATCTTCGTTTTCTAACGTAATAATTCGATTGAGTGTATAATCTGCCTCGATATCATAGACTAAATAGCCAGAAGTCGGATTCATAATGAATTCTTTGACTTCAGAGATTTTACCCATCGTCATCTCTCTCGCTTGTGGTGATAGCATAATGAAAGCAACCAATCCAAGCATAATGAAACTACGAAATCGATTTTTTCGTCCTTTGAGGATGTTCTTTGTTCGACCTCGATCGGTTTGAACGATTCCTCTTCGTCTCGGCGATGATGTCATCTTATAGGCTGAGACATTGTTGTGACGATCTTTTTGCAAATGAATCCGATGTTGCATAATCGAACTATTGGCCAACACCCTCCCACAAGAGTAGCAGATGGTGTCACCATCCAGCGTGGTCGCAGCACAGTACGGGCACGAACCCATACCCAGTTGGTTGAGCAGTCATGGTTTAATGATTGTGTGAGATGACCGACCAAACCATTGATACGTGAGGTCTTTGGCGCGAAATTACTCCTGCTCTTCAAGATGGGTGTTTGGCAATTGAATGAGCCTCGCAGATGCCTGCTTTTCGCGCTTTTTGTCGGCTTGCATTCGACGCCACCGTCGCCGGCCTTCCTTTGGCACCGAATCCCAGACCCATTTTTCAGCCGACTCTTGCACCAAGAGGATTGGAGGTAATATGAAGACCCAAGCGAGTGGACTAAACCAAGCGAAGTACAACATTGTGAGCGAGGATGCTCTCCAAAATGTGGCTCGAAAGATTGCTCCCCATCGTTTGCCTCTGAGCATAAGGGTGCCGTGATATGAAGTAATGACTGCTTCAACTCGTGGTGCAAAAAAACCAATCAACAAAATGGTTAGAACATCGACAGGTCCGGAGATTCCTGATTGAACTTTTCTCGTGATCAAAACAATGGACAGCATACCGCCAACAGCAAGTCCGAGTGCCCATCCACTCGTCGACTGTGAACCACCTTTTCGTACACGCTTCCGACGCAACAAAAAGTGCATTCCAATCGTGGCAATGAGAGGTATCAGGAAGAGTCGAATGATGTTGAGTTCTGCTGTTCGCTCCCCGCTCAGGTTCGCTTCATAATAGGGCAAAAAGAGCGAACTATCTGCATACGATGCGAATGCACCACCGAGCAAAATGCCCCAAAAGACTTGATTCCAAGCGGTTGGCAGATCATAGAATCCCGAATACTTGGTCATGACACCGCGCCAACCCAACGTCATCCCGATTAGACCGCATATTGCAGCCACTTGGAATGTGACAAAATCATTGACCACGTATCATCCTGATGCCTCGCATACATAAGTTGGGTAGCAATAATTGCAGGCAATGAGTTCAAACACCACCTCAACCTGTCAGAACCATGGCGAGGCTTTTGTTGTTCGGAGGAAAAGGTGGAGTGGGAAAAACCACAACTTCTGCATCGACGGCTGTATGGCTTGCAGATTCTGGTCTGCGGGTCCTACTCGTTTCGAGTGACCCAGCTCACTCAACATCCGATTCGCTTGGTGTCGAACTATCATCAGAACCAACGCCGGTTGAGGGAGTTCCTGGATTGTTTGGCTTGGAATTGAACCCTGAAGCAAAGTTGTCGACCTTCATGCCGAAACTCGGCGAAAGTCTCTCTGGTATGTCGACTTCACCGTTTGCTGCTTTAGGTGGACTTGGCGGAATGTTTGACCAATCTGCAAAAGATGAGATGCAATCCATCAAAGAGGAGGTTGACTCCAGTGAACTCATCTTACCTGGTTTGGACGAAGCCATCGCTTTCGACGAGTTGTTGAAACATGTTGAAAATCCATCTTGGGACGTGATTGTGTTCGATACAGCGCCAACTGGTCACACACTTCGCTTCCTTTCCTTGCCAGAGTTGATCGAAGCATGGTCTGGACGACTATTGCGAATGATGCGTGTCTCTGGCGGTGTCCGATCGATGCTGTTTGGACGAAAACAAAGCGACGCCATGAAAGAAGAGCTTGAGCGTTTCCGTCGCCGTGTTTTGCATGTTCGTCGTGTTCTCAGCGATCCATCCACAACGTCGTTCACTTTGGTGACGATTCCAGAACGTATGGGCGTAAATGAAACGGTTCGAGCTAATCAATCTCTTAACGAATACGATTTGCCCGTTACAGGATGTTTGGTCAACCGAGTTACACCTGAACTTGACCATCCTTTCCTACAACGACGTCGCTCCGAAGAGCAAAATCACATATCGGAATTGGAAGAAACACTCGAGATACCAGTGACAACAATGGAACTGTTTGACTCCGAAGTACAAGGTTTGGAACGATTGCGGACATATGGTCAACTCTTGTATGGAGAACCATCTCAACTTGATGAGAAACTTGGGCCCTACCCGGTTGGAAATCGATTGAATCACTCGATTCACCGTGGAACGTATGTGGAACAAGGTGATGGTGTTGAAATCATTCATTTGCACTTCCCTGGTCTGGAGCGAGAAGATCTTTCGCTACGAAGTGAGGAAGGAATTCTCTATGTTGGCGTTAATGGGCGCGAACACGCTATTCCAACCACATCACCAGCAAAATCAACTCAGGTCAAAGCCAAACTCGAAAACGATGTCCTTCGACTTGAAGTTCCTGTCGATGAATAAACTTCCGTTGGATTGAAAGGAGAAGGCTTGGTGGACGATATATGGCGCTTGAAGGCCTCTCACGTGGGATTTTCCGTTCACTCGGATTTCTGCGAAGCAAGCGCCGTTTGAACGAAGAAGAGCTCAAAGAAATGACAAAGAGTCTTCGTCGAGCACTTCAAGAGGCAGATTTTAACGTTCGACAAACCAAAGAAATCGTTGATCGGTTGGAAGAACGGATGAGGGAAGAAGAGCCACGCCCGGGGCTCGATCTTCAAACACATGCAATGAACATCCTCTATCTTGAGTTGGTTCGTCTCCTTGGTAGCAATCATGAGTTCCAACCACGCGGAGCAACATTGCTCTTGGTTGGACTCTATGGTCAAGGAAAGACAACAACGACGGCAAAGTTGGCTGAGTGGTATCGAAAGAAGCACGGTCTCCGAGTAGCAGTTATCGAGGCTGACGTTCATCGTCCGGGTGCATATGCTCAATTGTCGCAACTGCTTGAGGATTCGACCGTTATGGTCTATGGTGAACCGGAAGAGAAAGATGCTGCAACCATTGTTCGCAATGGTCTTGCAGCATGTGCTGCTGCAGACTTGGTCATCGTCGATACGGCTGGTCGGCATCAACTCGATGAGGAACTTGTCGATGAGTTGGAACGCATTGCTTCAATCACACGAGCGACAGAACGTTGGTTGGTCATTGATGCGCAGGTCGGACAAGCCGCAGGTCCTGTAGCTGCATCGTTCCATGACCTTGCTGGTGTAACAGGTATTGTCGTTACCAAATTGGATGGTACTGCTCGTGGTGGTGGCGCATTGTCAGCCGTCGCTGCTACAGGTGCACCGTTGGTTCACATTGGTGTTGGAGAAAAAGTATCTGATTTGGAGAAGTTCGAAGCAGATCGTTTCATTTCAAGACTGCTTGGAATGGGAGACATTCGTGGTCTCATTGACCTTGCTCCAGAAGATATGGATGAGGAAGAGGCAATGCGCTTAACGCAACGCCTCATGTCTGGAAGATTCACGCTCAATGATATGTACAAACAGATGGAAATGATGGCAAAAGTTGGAACCATTGACAAACTGATGTCTTTCCTTCCAGGAAGCATGTTTGGGGGGCTTGGTGGCATGTCCAAATCACAGAAAGAAGCCATGCAAGGTAACTTGGATCGTTACCGAACCATCATGGATTCCATGACGGGTTGGGAAAAGAACGAACCTGCGAAAATCAAAGCGGAACGAATTCAACGAATTGCTCGTGGATCTGGTGTAAAGGAAAAGGATGTCCGTGAACTCATCGCTCAGTGGAAACGCTCTCGAAAGATGATGAAGGGAATGGGTGGCAATCGCAAGTTGAACAAACAAATGCGGAAGATGATGAAGGATGGCGAGATGGACATGGATCCATCGTCCTTCGGCATGTAATCAGAGCGTGGTTCAATGCGCCTTTATCACAATCCACGATGCTCCAAATCTCGACAAGCAGTTGCTCTCCTTACCGATGCAGGATTTGATTTCGAAGATTATCGCTATCTCTCTGAAGGCATTCATTCAGACGATATCGAGGTTTTGTCAACATTACCTGGAATCATCCGTTCAAAGGA
>MDTE01122010.1_pt1 | contig 12252 bp, 11 predicted proteins | sample 811231 | NCBI WGS metagenome assembly MDTE01 (sample SAMN05326651, study PRJNA326480) | marine metagenome | isolation source: seawater | place: Indian Ocean: Red Sea | collected 2010
GGAACAGATGCTGTTGATTTTAGAGCAAAAAATATAGAATCTTTTGACAATGTAGAAAAAAATACAATAGATTTATATTCTACAGTTAAAAGCTTTTACCTGCAAAATAGAGCACAAAGAGTTCTTAACTCTAGCACAACTGTCGATACTCAAGACGAGAGTGACTGGGAAGAAATCGAAACAGATTAAATTTCCATTAAATGAAAAAAGCTATAAACATAATTGTAATTATTATCGCTATTCTTTTTTTATTTAAAACAGAATTGAAAGCACAGAACGGTGATCCAAAAGAATTTATTAGTCAGTTGATAGGAAATGCAAAAAGCATTTTGAGCTCAAACGATGACCAAGAAGAAAAGGCAAAAAAATTAGGCGATTTGGCCTTAGAAAATGTGGATATCAGAGCATTAGCTTTATATACATTGGGACCATATAGAAAAGAAATGACTGAAGATGAATTAAAAAAGTATCACGCTCTCTTTGAAAAATACTTTTTAAAAACCTTCACATCAAGATTGACTGAATATTCTGACCCCAAAATTGAAATAACAGGCGTAGAAGTAAAAAATCCAAAATATACGATAGTACAAAGTAAAATTTTGGGAACGTCGGAGAAGCCAGAAGTAAAAATTAACTGGAGAGTATACACAAAAAATCCAGAAAAACCCTTGATTAGAGACCTAATCATAGAAGGCTTAAGTCTTGCAAGAGCACAAAAGGAAGAGTTTGTTTCTGTAATTGAAAGTAACGATGGTGATGTAAATAAACTTTTCGAAAGATTACAAGAGTTTATAAATAAAAATTAATCAAATTTTCAAACTTTTTGATTTTTCTTGCATAAACAATAAGCTTTTTTTTGCTATTTCATCTCTTTTTTTAACAGCTTCTTTTATATCTTTTGCATAAGTTGATATTAATCCACTTTGACTAGAATGTGATTTGTATATCAAGATTGGACTTCCATTAGAATCTTTTTTTAGATAATTCCTAAGTGAAAAAACTTTATTTTTTTTAAAATGAATTAAAAAAAAAGATATCCACAAATCATCATATAAAAAAAGCTCTTTATAATTCTTTACAACTTTTTCATAAAAAATTTCGATACCATCCAAACTATTAGTATTTATTGCAAAACCATCTGCGCCCTGACCTACCCCAATATTACCTATGGGATGAACATAAAAACTGTAAGCGTTATTTGGATACAAAGAAGAGAAGTAATATAATTTTTCAATCATATAATCTTCATAAATCTGATCATCATCAGCCAATATTATGGTTGAGTTTTTCTTAAGCTTGTTCAAAGAACCCAATAATTTTGTACCGGGTCCACAATCATCACATCGAGTAATTTCTACATTCTTATTTTCAAAAGTAGGTATATCTTTGTCGAGCACGCCATTTTCAAATCTTTTATACTTATATGGAATATTGATAAATATTTTGTCTGGCTTTTGCGTTTGATTCTGTAAAGAATCTATAGATTTTTTTACATTTATAATTCTTGGTGGAATGGTGGACACAGAAACATAGATCATATTTTTATTTTCCGCCAAAATAAAATTGAGGTTTTTCTTCCATAATTTTAAGTAGATCTTTTGGAAAAAAACTTTTCTCTATTTTTTTCTTTTTAGCTTCTCTTTGAAATAAATCTGAACCCATTTCAATACATTTTTCTAGGTGCTTTGAATCTTTATAAATATCTTTATTATATTCTGTATGTGCAAAAGCTTCGATTTTTTCTTGAACTTTTTTTACACCTCCAAAGGATGAGAAGCTCCAGCCTGAACGAATTAAATATGAAATTCTGTGTTTATAATTCCGTAAGTCCTGCGGTTTGTGTTTTTCTATTATTTCCTTAGTCACAACAATACTTCCGATCCATTTTTCAAGATTTAAATAATTGCAATTTAAATGAAACAAAAACTGTTCAAACGCCACCGGAGCAATGGACTTGAAATCACATGATTTGACAAAATTTATTCTATCTCTAGATGGTATTTCATCCACATCACTAATAACAATAATATCATTCATTGAAAAGTTTTTACATGCTGCTTGTATATAATTTCTTTGCATATTTTCGATTTTCCAAGAGCGTCCTCCTTTTACATTTTGGGTAATCCACCCTGGTTCAGCCTCCGCCTCTTTCATGTCAATATTCAGTTTGTGATATTGAATTTTATGAGAAAATTGTTTTAATTCCTTGTTCATAAGATCAGAAAAATTCCAATCTTTTTTATTTCCTTGGTGAGTTACATCTGCCTCGACTACAACAAAGCAATCAACAAGATCATTGAGATACTTCATCCTTAGCTCCACTAGCTCTTTTTCATTAAAATAAAGAAAAGCATCTACTAACACAATTTATTTTCTCCTAATTAGATTTATTAGAATATAAATAATAACGTATGAAATGAAAATCAAAAAAATGAAAAAACTTATATAATTCGACAGAATTTGAAGGTTGCTCTGTCGAAAGCTTAACTTTTCATAATTTAAAAATTTAATTAAATTTTCTTTTTCCGAAACATCAAACAAATCTCCTTTTGAACAATCATTTTCCTCTGGAAATAAATAACATACTGGGTTAAAAAAGTTTAACTTTCCTTCTTTTTGTTCCAAGGCATCTGCGTATAAAAGAATGTTGTTATTAGGCAAATCTCTTTGTTGTGAAAAAAAAATTTTATTTTTAGGCAAATGTTCAAGGCCATATCCTAAAATAGGGTTATAACACGCAAGCTGTGATAGATTATAAACGAATAAATCATTCTTATTATAACTAGATGGAGCCTTTCTGGTTTCTTTATTTAAAATAACTCCTGGTCCCGTAATTCTTGTGTTTTGATTTTTTAAAAATAATTTTTCAATATTTTTGATGCTATATTTTGAATCTTCAATATACCAAGATCTGTCTTTGGTATAATTTTCAAATAATAAAAAAATAGTTAAAACAAATGGCAAAAATCTTATATATTTTTGAAAAGGATTTTTGATCATTAACAAAAATCCTAAAAATAAAATAATTGGCACAATATATATTAACAACCATCGATATTGCACCCATTGACTTTTCAAAAGTGGAAGTGTTTTGATTAATTCGTATTGATTAAATAAATTTACATTCATTAGTATAGGAATCATAAGAATTAAAACTAAAAAAATCATATCTATTTTTCTTTTATAAAAACTTATTAAATGTTGTTTTTTTATAAAAATTAAAAAAACAAAAGGAATAATAGCAACAAAACTTAAACTGAAATCAATTTCATGCAAACCAAATTTGAACATTGCGGAAATATTACTATTATGAAATTCAAGATCAGGTTTAGTAAAAATAGATTTAAAAGCAGATATTAAAAAATGAAATATTGAAACATATTCCGTTTGTGGATAGGCGCGAGGTAAATTTTTTAATAAGTATAGTGACGAAGAAATTTTAGAAAAAGCAATCAATAGTCCAAATAAAAGAGAGACTCCAAAATTATAGAATATTTTTAAATTTTTTTTGTAAAAAGAATAAATAACTATAATGGGAAAAATACTTGCTAAAATTATATGCATTATAGGTCCAGACCCTGAATGAAAAAAATTGGCCAATAATATTGATGAAATTATTATATTGAATGTTTTTTGATGAAATTTTTTTTTATCAAAACTTTGAAAAAGAAAAAAACAATAAAGAGGAATAAATACATAAGAAACATAAGAAACGTGGCCTGATAAAAATCGACTTATAAAAAAACCATTAAACAAAAATAGGGTTGAACAAAAAATTGCGGTAAAGCTATCAAAATTGAAAATTTTTTTTGTTAAAAAAAACATTCCTGAATAAGCAATTAATGAATAAAAAAGGAAAGTAAGTTTTATAGATAAAATGGGATCATCAAACGTAAAGAAAATTAATTGTGGCACCGAGTAAAACATGGATTGAGGGTCGGGAAAAAAAGGTAATCCACAACAAATTGTAGGTGTAAACCATGGAATTGATAAAAAATTTTTATCAAACCAAAGTTTGCCAAAAATTAAATTACTCATAACATATTGAAAATCATGACCCAACAAACCTCTACTTGTGGGAAAAAGTTTCTGAAAAATTAGCTGATGAATAAATAATATAGTTAAGGAAATTACAACTATAGTGGACCTTTGATCAAAAAAATCTTTTTTCATTTTCATTAATGGGCTTAGTTACTTAAATAAACTAAATACTTTAATTACACAACAAAAGATCTGTCCTTGCTTTATTTTCATTAAAAATTTATAAAATTGAAATATGGGATGTATTAGAGTGGCTATATTTGGTTGGGATGGTTTTACATGTCAAATTCCTAGAATAAAAGAAGGAATGAAATCTATTGGAAATACAATATCTGAGGATAATCCTGAATTAATTTATTGTAACGATCCAAGTGGTTATCAAAAAGCCCTGGCTTTAAAAAAAAAATTTCAGGAGTCATATTTAATTTTTAATTTTTTAGATGTTCCTTGGCACTTTCCAAAAATCGAAGAAAAGATGAAAGTAGTCAGTGATCTACTGCATCAGGCAGACTCGGTAACTACCATTAGTCACAAAGTAAAAAATGATTTATCAAAATTTTATAAAAAAAAAATTTCTGTAATTTATAATCCAATTAAAGATGTAAAATTAGATGAAAATATAAAAAAAAATAACATGTTTCTTTACGTGGGACGAGCTAAAGATCCAATAAAAAGAATTAATCTAGTTTACGATAGCCTGTTAAAAATTGAAAATGGCATCAAAGATATAAAAATTTGTGGATCAGAAAATCCAGGATTTGGAAATTATTTAGGAGTTGTATCCGATGAAGAGCTTAACAAATTATATAATTCCACAAAGTATGTTTATTTGCCATCAAAAGCTGAAGGTATAGGTTTAAGCATGATAGAAGGAATGATTTGTGGATCCATACCAATAACTTGCGCTGACAATGAGACGGCTAAGGAATTTTCTCCTTTAGATTTTATATGTGAGCCCAATCCACAATCTATAGTAAATAAAATCAAAATGTTAAATGAAAATTACAAATCCATGAGAGAGCTGGCTATAGAATACGGAAAAAAATATAAAATTCAGTTTGATAAGAAAAATATAGCAAAAAATATTATGAACATTTTTAATTCTAAATAAAATTGATAATGAAAAAAAAATTAAAATTACCTAATATTTCTCTTTTGGCTATTGCCCACCAAAAAGATGTTGATCAGACCCAAATATCTATGAAAATTTCTTCTGAAAATATCGATTTTGGCGCAATTAAACTTTTAACATCGGCTCAACCTAAAATTAAATATCCAGATATAGAATATATTCCAATAAAACCCATGCTAAATTTAGATGAATACAGTAAAGCAATGATAGAAGATTTACATAAATATTTTGAAACTACATATTGTTTAGTTATTCAAGCTGACAGTTTTGTGGTCAACCATAAACTTTGGAAAGATGAATTTCTTGCTTATGATTATATTGGTGCACCCTGGTCAGATGAGCTTGTTATTAACCAAAATTTAGTTTTAAATGTTAAAAAAAATCCTGTCGGAAACGGAGGATTTTCATTGCGTAGTCGCAAATTAGTTCAAGTCACAGCAAAAATAGATTATGACTCTTTAAAATTTCCACTTAAATCTGAAGATGTAGTTATATGCCACTATCTTTATGATAAAATGATAGAAGAAGGGATTAAATTTGCTTCCCCAAAGCTTGCAGCTCAATTTTCAATAGAAAACGTTAATAATCTTTATGGACAAAATCTGGACTCCGTATTTGGTTTTCATGGAAAACATCTAAGAAACCATTTTCTAAAAAAATATGTATTAAGCCAAGTAGTTAAAGAAGATTAAAGATTCAGAAATGGTGGGCCCGCCAGGATTCGAACCTGGGACCAATACATTATGAGTGTACTGCTCTAACCAGCTGAGCTACAGGCCCAATACATCTCATTTAAATCAATTTGCTGATAAAATCCACAGAAATATTACTTTTAGAATTTTTTGTGTTTTTAATTATTGGCAAAAAAAGTCCTAGAACATACAAAACAATTATTACTATTGATACAACAATCATGGCTCTCACAGGATTTAATTTCATATAAATTATTTTTCCTTAAGTCTCGGAAATAATTGGACAAAATTGCAAGGTTTATGATTAATGTCGAGTTGATATTTCAAAATCATATCCCAAGCGTCGGTTACACCTCCGGATGAACCTGGTAAAACAAAAATATATTTTCCATTGGCTATAGCGCCAAAAGCTCTGGATTGAATAGTAGATGTCCCCACTGTTTTATAGCTCAATTGTCTGAATAATTCTCCAAATCCAGGTATTTCCTTCTCTGTTATTTCTTTTATTGCCTCGGGCGTTATGTCTCTTCCTGTCAATCCAGTACCCCCCGTTGTGATGATTACGTCAAGATTTTTATTTTCTAACCAATCTAATATAATTTTTTTTATTTCTTTTTTTTCGTCCTTTGAGATTTTTCTATCCAGAAGTTTGTGATTTTGTTCTTTTATTTTTTTTTCTAGAATAGCTCCAGATTTATCTGTATCGATAGTTCTAGTATCAGTTATAGTAAGTAGGGCTATATTAACCTGCATAATAATATTATAGAATAAATAACCATGGCATTATTGGCAATATTATTTTTTGTCACCGCAGTTCTTTACTCTAGCGTGGGATTCGGTGGTGGCTCTACTTATTTAGCTCTTCTTCTAATCTGGAACATGCCTTATTTGGTTTTTCCCCTTATTGCATTATTTTGTAATATTATTGTCGTCTCAGGCAACTGTTTTAATTTTATTAGAGCTGGAAATTTAAACTTAAAACTTTTAGTCCCTTATTTAATTGGATCTATACCCCTCGCTTACATTGGTGGTGCCTTACCTATAGAAAAAAAATTATTTGAAATATTATTGTTTTTGGTTTTGTCAATTGCAGGTATTTTTTTGTTGGCAAATTTCAAATCTTACGACGATAAAACAGAAAATTATAAAAAAATTCCTACAATTTTTTCAATCATCATAGGAGGAATATTAGGTTTTATTTCGGGTGTTGTTGGGATAGGAGGGGGTATTTTTTTAAGTCCCATACTTTTTTTGATAAAGGCCGGCAAACCAAAACATATAGTAACTGCGGCTTCATTATTTATCTTAATAAATTCTATTTTTGGAATTTTTGGACAATTAACAAAAAACTCAGTTTTCAATGAGGTTATAAATTATTGGTACCTTTTTTTAGTAGTCTTAGTAGGTGGTCAACTAGGAAATTTTCTAAATTTAAAAATATTTCCAACGCGAACCTTAAGCTTGGTCACAGCTATACTTGTTATTTTTGTTGCTGCAAGGATGGGTTTTAAAATTTTTACTTAAATTTAAATTTCTATTTTCTATATATTCCGGACATTTGATTTTTTAATTCATTTAATGTGGAATGGGCAGTGGCTCTATCGGATAATTTTTTTGCTAACTCTTTATTTTCTAAATATGAATAAATCTCAGAAAGTAATCGATAAATTTCTTCTCTTTCCTCAAATTCAGATGCGATAAGCAGGGTATCTATAGACAAATAATGATTTTTTTGAATCTTAAACATTATTGATCGAAGAATTAAATATTCTGCATTCTTTAAATATTCTGGACCAAGTTTTTTGAGCGCCAAATCAGCTTCATGTAGTTTTTTATTTTCTATTAAATTTCTTATGTTTTTTAACTCACTCATTGTTTTATGATTTTTAAAAAATCTTGTTGAATTTTTTCTTTATATTCTTTCCACCATATTTTACATGACTCTTGCTTATCTAAAATTTTTTTATCATCACATTCTTCTATTATTTTTCTACCATCGGCCCATTTTTCAACTGTAAAAAAGGGATGGTTAGGAAAAATTGATTTGTAATACTCATATGTGCTTTCTACAATAGGTATACATCCCAATTCTAGAGCTTCGTACAATCTGTATGTTTCGGGGTGATGAAATCCATTCGGACAAGGAACAAATTGAGTGGATGATATTATTTTGCCCATTTGAATTGCGTTCATACTTTTTTCATCTCCAAATTTTTTAGTTTGATGAACATATCCGCCTTTAATTTTTGAAAAATGATACAGCAAATCTTGTCTGCTAGCTTTGTGTGCAGTGCCTATAAAAGTCCACCTATAATTTCTTTTCTCTGAATTGTTCACCCCTTTTTCAATTCCTGACTTATATCCAGCTGGCAAGAATGTAATTTTATTAATACTTTTGTGATTATTGTTAATATAACTCCGCCATACATGATCAAAAAAATCATAAGCTTTTATAACATTTTTTAATCCAGACTCATCTCCCAAATTAATCAGATACAATTTGGAACATAAAATTTTTAACTTTTTATAAAACTCTATTTTCTTATCAACGTCACAATCTACTATAATTAAAATATCATCTTTTTTAATTTCTTCTAAAGATTGAATATTTTTTTTATTAATTTTCTCTAAAACTAAATTAATCCATGAGTCAGAATTGTTGGCATGGTATTTTCCCCATTGAAATCCAGAAATTGGATCATGGCTAGTGGTATTCCAATATAATTTTATCACAATAAAATGATATCAGTTATCCAGGAAACTTTTCAATTGTTTAGATCGGCTAGGATGTTTTAGTTTTCTTAGAGCTTTTGCTTCTATCTGCCTTATTCTTTCTCTAGTTACAGAAAATTGTAAACCGACTTCTTCCAAAGTGTGATCTGTATTCATTCCAACTCCAAATCGCATTCTTAAAACCCGTTCTTCTCTTGGAGTCAAAGTTGCTAAAATTTTTGTGGTCGACTCTCCAAGGTTTGATTTAATGGCCTGATCCAATGGCATAACAGCATTTTTATCCTCTATAAAATCTCCTAAGCTGCTATCTTCTTCATCACCAACTGGACTTTCAAGAGAAACTGGTTCTTTTGAAATTTTTAAAACTTTTCTGACTTTATCTAAAGGCATCCTTAATTTTTTCGATAATTCCTCTGGGGTCGGCTCTCTTCCTCTCTCACTTAACATTTGTCTTTGAGTTCTTGCAATCTTGTTGATTGTTTCGATCATATGAACTGGTATTCTAATAGTTCTAGCTTGGTCAGCAATTGATCTGGTAATAGCCTGTCTTATCCACCAAGTGGCATAAGTAGAAAATTTATACCCTCTTCTATATTCAAATTTATCAACTGCCTTCATCAAACCTATGTTACCTTCTTGAATCAAATCCAAAAATTGCAAGCCTCTATTTGTATATTTTTTAGCTATGGATATAACTAATCTTAAGTTGGCCTCTACCATTTCTCTTTTGGCAATTCTTGATTCTTTTTCGCCTTTTTGAATTCGACTTACAAGTTTTTTGAAGTCAGCAACTGAAACACCGATTTTTTTGCTGAACTCTACAAGTCTTTCTCTAATCTCATTAAAATCTTTTTTATTTTTGTTAAAAAAAGATTTCCATAACTTGTTTTCTTCTAAAAAGCTTTTAAAATTTGGATTAATTTCATTGCCAACATAGTACTTCAAAAACTCTTCTCTTGATATTTTATTATCAATAGCAAGACGCATAAGAACACCTTCTACTGAAATGATTTTTTTAATTTCTACATAATGTAACTGAACTAGTTCTTCAAGAACCGAAGGGCTAAGCTGTAAAAACTTAATTTTATCAACTATTGATGCTTGGAGTGTTTTATATCCTCTTTCCTTTGCTTTGGTAAAAGTGCTGCCAGCTAACAACAAAGTCAGTTTATCATTTTGATATTTGAGCATCTTATTATAATTTTTTTCAATCAAATTTAATGTTTCCATGATTTTTGGCTTAATCTCTATTTCCATAGCGGCAAGAGAAACATTGAATTCATCTTCTTCAGATTTCTCTTCACCTTCTTTTTCTTCTGAGTCTTTTTTGTTATCACTGTCGTCTTTTTGACTTTTTGCTGTATCTTTTATTTTTTTGTTGGCAGCTGAACCTTCTTCTATGTCCATATAGGTTGAATCTATATCGATAATTTCACGAACGAGTAATTCTCCTTTTTCTAATTGATTTTTCCATTCAAAAACTTTCTTTGCTGTAATTGGACTTTGTGCTAATGCATTTAACATCACATCTTTTCCTGCTTCTATTCTTTTGGCTATAGCTATTTCACCTTCGCGAGAAAGTAGTTCAACACCACCCATTTCTCTTAAGTACATTCTTATAGGATCATCGCTCTTATCTGATGATTTATCATCGTCTGATTGTGAGGACTCTTTTTTCTTCGCTAATTTAAAATCAGATTTTTTTTGAACAAGAGTTACTTTTTGATCAAAAATGTGAAGAAAAGCTTTTTCTAAATTTTCGTTAGTTGAATTTCTTTTACCCAGAGCTTTACCTAGCTCCTCGTAGGTTATAAAACCCCTATGAAGGCCTCTGGCCATCAATCTTGCAAACGATTTGGTAATTATCTTTTCCACTTTAATAATGTTTTTGAGCTATAGTTTATATAGTTATTATTTTGAGAAAATCTATAGCTAATTTAGTTACCTTTTACTTTGCTTTTTAGGTTAACAATTTCCTGAAATGTAGCATTATCCATATTTTTTTCAAATTTTACTTCTAGCTCTCTTATGTTTTCTTGAAAATCAATATTTTTAATTTCATCAACTACTTCTCTAAACAAAAATATTATGGATTTGCTGGTAGTATTTTCATCTACTATGGACTTTATAGGTGCAATCGTTTTTATATTTTCTTTTATTTTTAAAAGCTCTGAATTATCGAAATTAATTTCTACATTTAAATTAATTTTTTGAGAGTTTGAAGTTAAGATATTAATAATTTCTTTAGAAAAATTTTTCAAACTTGTATTAGAAAAATTTATTTCAGAAACAATTTCAATATCATTTAAGAATTCGTTTGGATACATGATCAACAAATATAATAAAGAATATTCTTTGAGCTGTCTTTTTGATAAACCTTCTGTATTTTTATTTGCTAATTTTGTCCTATCTAAAGGCAATATTTTTTTTGAAAAAAATTTAGAATAATTCTTATTATAATTAACATGAGGAGTAAGTTGGTTTATTTTTTTTATAAAAAACTCTAAAAAAAATTTGCTTAGAGTCGGATTTTGTACAGCTTTACACAAATTTCTCAATTTTTTTTCTAATTGGGCTAAAGATCCTGGATCTGATTTATTTGTAATTTGATAGTTATAATTCCATAAAAAATCATAGATTGAGATTTTATTTTTTGCTAGCTTTGTAAAATAATCTATACCTTTTTCATTAAGTAAATCATCAGGGTCATAACCGTCGGGTAGAAATAAAAAATATATATTTTTGTCCTCCTGCAAGAAGGGAAAAAGTTTTTCAGCCGATCTGACTGCGGCAGCCTGACCGCTCTTATCACCATCAAAACAAATAATTGGAGAGTCAAAATATCTCCAGATTAATTCTAATTGTCTCTCGGTTAATGCCGTACCTAAATTTGCAACAACATTTTTAACATTAAACCTGGCCATCGTTATTACATCCATATACCCTTCAACTATAAAACAATTTTCATCAATTTTATTTTTTCTTGCATAATGAATATTAAAAAGATTATTTCCTTTTTTAAAAAATTGGGTTTCTGGAGAATTAATATATTTTGCTAAACTTTTTTTATTTATACTCCTGCCTCCAAATCCAATAATTGAATTTGATATATTTTTGATGGGAAAAATTACTCTTCCTCTAAATCTTTCCAAAAAAACATTTCTTTTTTCATCAAAATAAAATAAACCAGATTTTTCTAAATCTTGTTTTGAATATTTAGTTTTAAGATTTTCATAAAAGCTATTATTAAACTCAACATGTCCTATTTCAAATAACTCTACATCTTCCTTGGCTATTTTTCTTTTTTTTAAGTAATTTATCATTTCTTCATTTTTAGAAAATTTTAGATTTTGCTGAGCAAGGTTTGCGTAATCGTTCAAAACACTATTGTATATTTTCCATTCTTTATCTCGAATTTCATCTTGTTTTGTAAACTGATAAATTGGCATACCAGCTTGTGCTGCTAAATATTTTACAGCTTCTCCAAATTTAAAATTTTGTGTTTTAATAAGAAAATCAAAAATATTTCCGTGTTCGGAAGAGCTGAAGCAATGATAAAATTCCTTATCATCATTTACGGTAAATGAAGGAGTTTTTTCATTTGAAAAAGGAGAAAGCCCCACAAACTCTTTGCCCATTTTCTTCAATTGAACA
>MDTE01196624.1_pt1 | contig 12252 bp, 10 predicted proteins | sample 811231 | NCBI WGS metagenome assembly MDTE01 (sample SAMN05326651, study PRJNA326480) | marine metagenome | isolation source: seawater | place: Indian Ocean: Red Sea | collected 2010
AAAAACTCGATGTTGGGTGTGGATGATTGCGAACTTTCTTCAGCAAGGACCGTCATGCCAAGCAGGAGGGGAAACACGCTTCTCAGCAACCCGGTCCCCCTTCGGGTGGGTTTCAGGGTTTCCAAAGGCCCTGGAAAGCGTCGCGGCATGATGTGATCATGACGGCATCAAGGCCCAATGACAAGCTTGGAAGGTGTTTGTCCTTCAAGCCTCACCGCTCTGTTGTTGCTCGAGAATTTTGTCGATGGTGGTGTCGAGTAGTGAAGTGTATTGGTCGACGTCCATCGTACGAGGATCCGGCAACCCTTCGGCCTCATAGAGCCATCCTTCCTGATAGGGGTCTTTGGAGATCGCCTGGATGTCTTTGCTCAAGGCCGGGTTGCCCCTCAGGAAGGTTCCCTGAACAATAGAATAAAGATCGGAGATGGCCTTGAAACCTTCGAGCCAGCCAATGATCTGCCCATGATGCAGCTTTTCATGAGGGCTGATGTCAAATCCCTGATCCACCATGTCACCAAGCATGCGCGTGGCGAATTTGGTCATGCCGACCCGCCAGTGATTGGGAGCGATTTCCTGCGCCCAGGCATGGGTCGGACTGTAGCGAAAAGGGATCGGTAGATGGGTGACAAAAGTGGATCTTTTGTAGAATTTTTTTTGAATTTGAGGTTTTTGGCTCAATGGCCTTCAGTCCTAATCTGCCAAACCGGTTCATACCAGAAAAAATGAGCTGCAAAATTGGCTTGATGTGCGGCATTGGAATGAGGTTACGCTTCCGCCTCATGGGAAGGACTCCCCCAGAAATGTAGAGCGGTTGCTGTGCCGCAGACTTGCAAGTAACGCCTCAGGACTATGCCAACATACGAATACTATTGTGAGAAATGTGGACTGGAATTCGAACACTTCCAGTCCATGAAGGATGACGCTCTTACCACCTGTCCGAAAGGGGTCTGTCCCAAAAAGCGATGGGCCAAGGGAAAGGTGAAACGATCCATTGGTTCTGGAGCAGGTTTGATCTTCAAGGGCTCTGGTTTTTACATCACCGATTATCGCAGTGAAAACTACAAAAGTGGTGCCAAAAAGGACAAGCCGGCGCCAGCGACTGATTCCAAAAAATCCAAAACATCTTCCAAAACGAAGAAGAAAAGTTAATGCACTTGGTGCTCCGACAGCCTGTTGGGTGCGGACCCCTTGGCACTCTGTCCGGGCACTTGCTCACCTTTGCCCTGTGGGCGGTGTTACTCGGGACACCCAAGCTTGAACTCCAGGGCGAGAGTCTGCAGAGCACGAGTGGGCAATTTCTGACCATTTGGGTCAAGGATCGCTTCTATACCCCCGAACTGACTCCCAATCAGGTGAACCAAGGCTGGGTTGCCTTGACCCCTAGCTTGGTTAGTTTGACCGCCGAGCAAGTCAAGACCGGTATTCTCAAAGTTTTGGGCCTTGAGGATCAGTGGGCTCAGCGAATCCGCATCCATCTGAGCTCCAAATTGATCGACCAAGAGCCCTTTGTCACCTTGCCGACCCGGTTCAACAACGGATGGGGGTTTCGTGTGATGCTCTATCCCAAAATCCGCAAAGACCGATGGATTCGCAATCTGGTGCATGTCCTTCTTTTGGATCTCATCAATCGCGCCGGAACCGAACGCATGTTCGATCCGCCTGCATGGCTGATTGATGGAGTCTGGCAGGAAATGCTCCAGACCTCTCTGGTGGATCCGTCATTGAGCCTGGAAGATGTGGTGGCCCCTGGGCAGTTTTCAGATCCCGGTATGCGATTTCGCACGTGGGTCTACAATGAAGATGCCACCCACATGGCCAAGTTGACCCTCAAGACCCTGGAGCCTCTTTCTCTGGAATCCTTGCTCATGCCCGAGTCCTATGATTTCGACGACATTCGTTATCGGCACTCAGCCCATCTGCTTTTTCACGGCCTTCTGACTCAAGTAGAGGGTGTCTCGGGGATGCAACAGTTTCTCCGGGAGATGCCCCATTTCTTGAATTGGCAGACGACCTTTCATCGCAGCTACCACGCCTCCTTTCCGAATATGCTTCGCCTGGAAAAATGGTGGGCCCTGCAAACAGCTGCGCTGAGTCAGTATAATCCGGTTCGCAGAGCCGACATGCAGCGTAGCCTGGAACTGCTCAAGGCAAGTCTGATGCCACAGGCCAAGCTTGCCGAAAGGGAGGATGCGCTGCCTGTATACACGAGCGTTTCACTGGAAGGGGTGATAGGACAGTGGGAGGGAGCTGTACGCGATGAACAACTGCGGCAGGTGCACTTTCGCCTGATGGAGTTGAAGAACCAGGTGGTATTCGAATGTGTGCCTCTGGTGGAAGACTATGCCCAGCTGATCCAAGAATTTCTGGAGCAACTTTCTCGGCTGGGATTTCAATCCGCGAAAAAAGGGGCCTTGCCTCTCCGGGAGAGGACCCTTGTGAATCGAACCCTTGGAAGGCTGGAGCAATTGGAACTCAGGCGATTGCAGATGCTGGAACAGTTCCGTCAGCTGGATGCCAGAAGCGCCGCTGGAAGCGGTTCATGAACCTTCACCTTGAGCCCGATAGCTTGCGGATTGCCATTCCTTTTCCTGACGAGATTCGATGCGTCGGCAACCATGGGCATGATAAACGCTCTCCACTGCGCGGAATTGCTCGATCAGGATGCCAGCGAGAAGCAGATACCCCCCGGGCTTGAGCCTTCCAAGAAGGGTGGAAGCGTGGGCCTTGAGCAGATCGTGCGTCAGGTTGGCGCAAATCAGATCATATTTTGTCTGGACCATCGGTTTGAGTTGCGTCAAATCACACCGGCTGAAGCTGATTTGAGATGAAACCTGATTCAGATCGGCATTTTCCCTCGAAACCATGATCGAGTCTGGATCATGATCGAATGCCTTGATGGGCTGATATCCCAGGCAGGCGGCCGCAATGGCCAGGATCCCTGAACCCGTGCCGATGTCCAGCATGGAGGCTCGGCGATCCAGTGGTTGAAGTTTTTCCAGGGATTCGAGACAGAATCGAGTCGTGGCGTGTTGGCCGGTTCCAAAACTCAATCCGGGGTCGAGGGTGATGAGCTTCTGCCCCTTTTTGGGTTGCTTCTTGGACCAACTGGGTTTGATTAAAAGGCGTTTTCCGATTTCAAGAGGTTTGAAGTGGGATTTCCAGGATTCCCTCCAGTCACTCTCCTTGATTTTGCGGCATCGGAATGTGAGTGATGACTTCTCAAGCAGATCCGGGAAGCCGTTTTGAAGGCATGCTTGAATCTCTCGTGATTTACTCAAGTTCCAGGCACTGCGCTGGGTGATGAAAGCCGATATTTCTGCCTGATCCGATTCAAGCGGACAATACGACGAGGCGCTTTGGCCCAGAGCCATGACCAAGATCTCCGTGGCGGCTTCTTCCAAAGCGGCTGGAACCTGGAAGCTGACTTGCCAGACCTCTGCCTCAGAATCCCTGGATGCTTTCGAGGGCATGAAGTTTCCTAAAGAGCTTTGAGGATGATCAGGAACCTGCCAGGGCAATGGCTGTCCGCTGAATCGTCACAAGCTCCTGAATGCCGGACATACCGTAAGCAAGTAATTGCTGCAATGCACTTTGGTCGAAAGTGCCTTTTTCACCCGTTCCCTGAACTTCGATGAACTGATTTTCATCGGTCATGACGAGATTCATGTCGACCTCTGCATTCACATCTTCCTTGTAATCGAGATCCAGCAGGGGCACCCCATCGACCACCCCCATGCTGACAGCGGCCACTCCGTTGACCAGGGGGCTTTCCTTGAGGATGCCGTCCTGCCGTAGTTTTTCGATGGCCAAGGCCAAGGCCACATAGCCGCCCGTGATGGAGGCCGTCCGTGTGCCACCGTCTGCTTGAAGTACGTCGCAATCGACCCAGATGGTGCGAGGACCCAGTTGCTTGAGATCGACCGCAGCCCGGATGGCACGCCCGATGAGGCGCTGGATTTCCTGAGAACGTCCATCGATGCGCCCTTTGGTGGCATCCCTTTGCTTACGGGTCAGAGTGGAGTAGGGAAGCATGGAATATTCGGCGGTGATCCAGCCCCCTTCTTTCTTTTGTTCCTTCATCCAACGGGGGACATTTTCCTCGATGGTGACCCCACAAACCACCCGCGTCTGTCCCCATTCGATCAGGGTGGAACCTGTCGCATGTGGGGCAATATGATTTTGAAAGCGAATGGATCTGAGTTGGTCTGGGCCCCGATTCTCAGAGCGAGGGCCGGCAGTATCTAATGTCATGGGCGGCATCGTGCCAAAGGGCTCAAGGGATGGCAACCGGATAGATCCACCGCTCCTCGAAAAAGGAAGCACCCACTCGAACAACCCGATTCCATGATTGCCATCACGATGCTGTCTGATAATGTGCTCCCCTTCCAGAATCTTAAGATGAAAACAGCGTGTTCAACCCCATGCCCCGGGCTTCACAAGTTCGTCCTTTTCGTATCGATGAGTCTTATGGTGGGTGCCGATCCTCTTCTCGCTGATGATTGGAATCTGGACCCAAGCATTAAACCCGACGACAATCGTTTCACTCCAACGGTCGTTCTTCAGGGCCCGCTCAATGAACCCATGGCCTTTGAGGTCCTAGAAGATGGCAGAATTTTCCTGATTGAGAGAAGGGGAGGCATCCAGATGATCGATCCGGTGGACGGTCAGCTCAAGCCGGTCGGTGCCCTTGAGGTCAACACCGAAGGGAACAATGAGCAAGGCCTGGTGGGAATGACGCTGGACCCTCTCTTCATGGAAAACGGGTGGATGTACACCTATTATTTTTCTCCTGAGGAGCCCAAGGCGATCATCAGTCGCTGGACCCTCAAAAACAATGTTCTGGTAGCCAATTCCGAGAAAGTGCTGCTTTCGTTTGAGGCCCAGCGCGAAACATGTTGCCACACCGGTGGTGGCATGGCCTGGGATTCAGAGGGCAACCTGTTTGTCACCATTGGGAACAACACGGGTAACAACCAAGCATCCCATACCGATGAGCGCCCGGGAAGAAGCAGCTGGGATGATCAACGTGGAACGGCCAACACCGATAGCCTGGAAGGGAAGATATTGAGAATTCACCCTGAAGCCAACGGGTCCTATTCCATCCCGCCCGGGAATCTCTTTCCGCTGACCACCCCCAATACACGTCCCGAAATCTATACCATGGGCCATCGCAATGCGTGGAGAGTTTCTGTCGACAGCCAAACAGGATGGATTTACTGGGGGGAAGTCGGTCCGGACGCGCGCGAAGACTCGGTCATAGGCCCCAAGGGCTACGATGAATTCAACCAGGCACGGGGGCCTGGTTTCTTTGGGTGGCCCTATTTTGTGGGGGATCATGCCTACCCGATCATGGATTACGAAACCCAGGTGCCTGGGAAGAGGAAAGATCCCAAAAACCCGACCAACCTATCTCCCAACAACACCGGGCTGGTCGAGTTGCCACCCTTGCAGCCGAGTTTTGTTTATTATCCCTATGATGCCTCTGAAGCGTTTCCCGCCATGGGCACGGGAGGTCGGTCGGCCACCGGAGGCCCGATCTATCACAAAGCAGATTACCCCAATGCCCTTCGCCCCTGGCCAGCCTATTTCGAGGGTAAGTGGCTGGCAGCCGAGTTGTCTCGTCGCGCCATCTTCCTCATCAGCATGGATGAAGAGGGTGGTTATAAATCCCTCGAACGCTTTCTGCCTGATTACCGGCCAGTGGAGCCTATTGACATGAAATTTGGCCCCAACGGTGATTTATACGTGTTGGAATATGGGGGACGCTGGTTTCAGGCCAGCCCGGAAGCCAAACTTGTAAGGATTGCTTATGAAGGAGGCAATCGCGCTCCGGTCGCACGCATTGCCTCTGACAAAACCGGGGGAATGCCGCCCCTGCCAATCCAGCTTTCCTCAGAAGGTACCTACGACGCTGACCAGGATCCATTGGATTACCGTTGGGAGATCTCGGACGCGGGCGGCAATGTGGAGGTATTCACCGAGGCGCATCCCCGTGTGGTGCTTCGAAACACGGGCAACTATACGGCACATCTGACTGTGACCGATTCCAGTGGGGCTGTGGCCAGCGCTTCGCTGCCCATCGTCTCAGGCAATGAACCACCCCGTGTCTCCATTGAATTGGCGGGCAATCAGCAGTTCTACTTCCAGGAGGTTCCAGTAAAGTATGCGGTCGAAGTGGAGGATCGGGAGGATGGGCTCTTGAGTGATGGTGATATTTCTGCTGAATCGGTCGGCTTCAGTATTTCGATGGTCGAGGCGGGCTTTGATCCTGACGAGCTGGATGCCGTGGGGGAGGAAGATCCGGTTCTGGCTCGTTTTCCCGTGGCCGCTGGATTGATACAAAAAGCCAACTGTCGCTCCTGCCACCTCGCACAAGGACGATTGGTGGGGCCAGGCTTTGATAGGATCGCCGAGCGCTACCTCGACCAAGCCGATGCGATGGATGGGCTGGTAAAAAAAATCGTTCAAGGTGGGCGTGGGGTCTGGGGTGAAGTACCTATGCCTCCCAATGCCTTGATTACCGAAAATGAAGCTCGGGAGATTTTGAAATACATCCTCAGTGTCGGCCAGGAAAGTGCCAGACTGGCGCTCAGTGGAGCCTACCAATTGGAAAGTCCCGGCCCGGATGCAGATCAAAAGGGCGCCCGGCGAAGAAATCGCTCACTGCCTCCAAAACTTCTGATTCAGGCCAGCTACAAGGATCTTGGCGATGACGGCGTGCCATCGCTTTCACAGCGTGCTGTTCGCATGCTGCAGGCTCCACAGCTGGATGCTGCCAGAGCCCATGTGATGGATAAGGTGGAAGCTCAGCGTTTTGGTGTCTCCGTCAGGCACGGAGGCTCACTGATTTATAAGGGGCTTGATATGACACAAGTGGATTCCCTGGAAATCGGTGTCTTTGCTTCTGCGCGCATGAACCACACAGGCGGACGCGTCGAGGTCCGGCTGGGGGGCGCCCAAGGGGCTTTGATAGGGCAAGCCGATGTCGCAGCTCCTGCCCCAGCCACACCCGGTTCCAGAGGGGGCTTCTCCCGGACGCCTCCGCTCTCTATTTCTCTGATGCCTCAAAGTGGACTTCAAGACCTCTGTCTGGTCTTTTCCAATCGTGAGGCAAAGGAGGATCAACCATTGATGAGCGTTTCTGTCCTTTCCCTGCGCCCTTCGATAACCCAATCAAAACCATGAACTCCATGAAAGAAATCCCAACGATCATCAAAACCTCCAACCTGCCTCGCAGGCAATTTATACGCCATGCGGCCAGCGCTGTGGCTCTCTGGCAGGTGCCTGGGCTGTTTGCCGAGCAGCTTGCTGTGACACCCAGATCGACCGAAGGTCCGTTTTATCCGGACACCTTGCCGCTGGATACCGATAACGACCTGATTGTGGTCAACGATGATACCACTCCGGCGGTAGGGGAGGTCACCTATTTGAGTGGCCGCGTTCTGGATCGCAGCGGTCAACCCGTGCCGAATGCGGTCGTCGAAATTTGGCAATGCGATGCCAAGGGGGTTTACTACCACTCAGGCAGCGGAGATGCGCTCAAGCGGCGAGACACGCACTTTCAGTGTTTTGGGCGATTTTTGACCGGCAATTCCGGCGAATACCTGTTTCGCACCATCAAGCCCGTTCCTTACCCAGGGAGGACGCCCCACATCCATCTCAAGGTCAAGCGAGGTGGCAAGGAATTGCTCACCACGCAGTGCTACATCAAGGGGCACCCACAAAACGCCCAGGATGGCCTCTGGAATCGGATAAAAACGCCGGCTCAACGCGATAATGTGACCGTCGACTTCAAGCCTATCCAGAGCGAAGGTTTCGCTCAGTGGTCTGCAAGGTTCGATGTGGTCTTGCGACGAACGCCATCGGCGTGATGCCCTTTAGCCCTGCCAGCAAAACATGAAAGCGCTGATGCCCCTTAAGAAGATGCAAGTCTGCATGCGGGTGTTCACCCTCCTAGGTTGTCTGACACTTTATGGCGGTCCATTGGATGAGGTCTACCGACTGGGGCCTGATTCCCTGCCGCAGGAGGGGGTTCCCAAAGGAACCGTGTTGGGTCCTTTGACCCATGCCAGCCAGGTGTTCCCCAACACGACGCGTCATTACTGGGTTTATGTGCCTGCCCAATATGACGGATCCTCTCCGGCACGCCTCATGGTTTTTCAGGACGGCCATGCCTTTGTCGGGTTGGAAGGCGCCTATCGCATACCCAATGTCTTCGACAATCTCATTTACCGCCGTGAAATGCCGGTCACCATTGGGGTGTTCATCAACCCGGGACGGACACCGGATCAGCAGGAATCCTCAGCGAATGACTGGGGAGATCGCATCAACAACCGTCCCACCGAATACAATGAGTTGAATGACACTTATGCTCGCATGGTGATCGAAGAGCTGATTCCGAAATTGAAGGAGGACTACATGCTTTCGGACAAACCTGAAGACCGCGCCATTGCGGGTGCCAGCTCAGGCGCCATTTGTGCCTTTACCGTGGCCTGGCATCGGCCGGATGCTTTTGGCAAGGTCATCTCCACCATCGGGAGTTTCACGAACATTCGGGGCGGCCACATCTACCCGGAACTAATTGCTCAATATTCCAAAAAACCCATACGGATCTTTCTTCAGGATGGCCTGAATGACAATCGGGGACGACGGCGAGGAGGCAGCTACGACCCGGAATGGGACTGGTATCAGCAAAACCGAAAAATGGTTACTGCTCTCACCGAGAAGGGATACGACCTGAATTATTGTTGGGGAGTCGGGACGCACTCCAACCGTCAGGGTGGAGCCATGATGCCTGAGATGTTGCGGTGGCTGTGGCGAGATTATCCACGCCCTCCGGATGATCCACTCAATGAAAGCAATCGTGGCCTGCTCGAGCCGTAGGATCCTTATCCTAAAAAAAAGAGCCAGGCATGGGCCTGGCTCCTTGAATAACAAAAGGTCTTCCTATTTGATGTCGAGAAGTTCCACATCAAAGACCAGCGTGGCATTGGGTGGGATCACGCCCCCGGCACCTCGCTCGCCGTATCCCAACTTCGAAGGGATGAACAACTTCACCTTGCCACCTTTTCCAATGAGCTGGAGGCCCTCCGTCCAACCGGGAATGACCTGGTTGAGACCAAAAACGATGGGTTCATTGCGTTTGTAGGAACTATCGAATTCAGTCCCATCCACCAGCTTTCCGCTGTAATGGACTTCGACTCGGTCGGTAGCACTGGGTTTTTCATCCGAACCGGGGCGCTCGATGATGTATTGCAACCCGCTGGCTGTTTGTTTGACGTTCTCCTCTTTTGCATTTTTGGCAAAAAAGGCCTCTTCTCCTGATATGGCATCACTCACGATTTGTGCTTCCTGTTTTTTGGCTTCTTCGACGGCAGCCTCCAAAGCTGCCATGAAGTATTCTCCCTTGAGGGTCACCGATTCAATCACCACAGGTGTGGCTGGAACCACCTTTCCTCCGGGGTATTTCGGGTCGGTCTTGGTTTCCGTGTCACGGATTTTATCGACGTTTTCCATGCCTTCCACGACCTTGCCGAAGACGGCATAAGCAGCGCCGCCTCGGGCGATATCAAGGGAGGCATTGTCGACCACGTTAATGAAAAACTGTGAGGTGGCCGAATCGGGGTCACTGGTGCGAGCCATGGCGATAGTGCCACGCAAATTCTTGAGGCCGTTCTTCCACTCGTTCTTGATGGGGGGCATCATGCCGGTGGTTTTCTTGTCGAGATTCTTGTCGAATCCACCCCCCTGAATCATGAATGTGGGAATGACACGGTGGAAAATCGTACCGTCATAATATTTCGATTCGGCATATTTGAGGAAATTGTGTGTTGAGATGGGGGCTTTTTCAGCATCCAGCTCCAGGACAATATCTCCCAAGGTGGTTTTCATCGTGACTTGGGGGTTCGCTGCCTGGAGCGTCAGACTCAAGCTGCCGTATACCAAAGCTGCCCAGTAGAATGGGTGGGTCGTGAAAGGTTTCATAACAAATTAGGACCTCAACTTATGAAAGGAATGCCCTGCGAGCAAGCTCGAAGCTTCCATGAGGCCGTTGCTGTTCACGGACCGGAACACTACGGGGAAGAATCCTTGAATGGATGATAAGGATCATCCTACTTTTTGAGAGCTTGCCTTTGAGGAGAGTGATGGGTGCCTGGTGGTCCCCGGGTTCTTCAAAAACCTTGAGAGGTGGTCAAACCATCTCTGGTGTGTTCGATTCGCACCCTCTCCGCCATCTGTATCTAGTCATTTCGTGAAATGCGTCTCCTACCATCGAAACCACATGCCGTCGGTTTCGTGGTTAACTTTCAAATGGCTATTGCGCCCTACAAGCCCGGGTTCTCGAAGTCACGTTTGTAACATATTATGTAAAAGTTCAAGAAGTTGATAAAAACATAGAAGGATGACAATAAAACCAGGTCTTGTCTGTTAGTGATAATAACTATGAATAGTTTGAATTCATCAAAAAGGAGGTCGCCGCACCGGCTACTGAAAATTATTTTCAGTGGTTGTATTCTGTTATTAGTAGTGCCGGTTAAAGCTTTAAACATCGCGCATACCAGTGATGCATCGACCGTCGAACAGCAGGCTGCAAAAGAAGTTAGACGCTACGTTTTTCTTCGCACGGGTATCGCTCCTGAAGTGATATCAGCAAACAGATATGCAGACTTGCCAGGAGGTGATGTCATTGTTGTCGCCGCTGACAACCAATCTATTATCACAGAGCTGAAACCTGAATTCGGGAATGTAGACGCACCGGATTCCGACAATAGAAAGGGTTATCTTCTCAAGTCTATCAGCAAGGATGGGCGAGACGTCCTCGTCATTACTGGTGCCGATACCGTGACCACGTTGACTGCTGCCTATCGATTTGCGGAACGGATCGGTTGCTACTTTAATTTGGCAGGTGATGTCATTCCAGACCAGAAACTGGCCTATCCTTTGGATATCAGTGGTTTCGATGAGAAATCGCAGCCTTGGTTCGAATTGAGGGGGAATCTCCCGTTTCACAATTTTCTGGCTGGCCCCGATTTTTGGAGCACAGCTGATTACAAGTCCTTTTTGACGCAACAGGCCAAAATGGGACTCAACTTTTTCGGGATGCACCATTATCCAGAGCGCGGAGAACCTTCATCAACTGAGGGGCCCGAACCGCATGTTTGGATCGGGCACAAGAACGACGTTAATGATGACGGCACCATCAATGAGGGAGGAGCCTACGCCACCTATTGGGCGAGCACGTTTCGAACATCCGAGAACAGCTGGAGTGGTACGCCCGTCAAAACAACCCATTTCAGTGATGGTGCAGGTAGGCTGTTTCCATATGATGAGATGGCATCAGACGCGGTGGGATTGAAACAACCCTCTACTCCTGCAGAGAAGGCCGCCGTGATCAACAATGTAGGATTCCTGCTACATGACGCCTTTACTCATGCGAAAAGACTGGGAATCAAGACCGCTCTTGGCACTGAGTCACCATTGGCTTTCGAACCCGGCAATGCTCAAGTGAATGATGAAGGGGATCCTGCGCACATCATTACCGAGGACTGGATTCGCACCTGTCCTTCCTATGTGCGAGATAGAATGAAGCATGTCCATGGGTTTGCCATTCCTACTTCAAGGGGCCCCGATAACGAAGCCTTTGCCAAGGCCCTCTACGAGGGAATGTTCACCCGGATCATGCGAACGCATCCATTGGATTATTTTTGGCTATGGACATACGAGATGTGGGCGTATGGGGGACACGCTCCTTCACGGGATCAAATCGAATCGGTTGCGGATGATTTTAAATATGCCCAGCAGGTCATGACGGAAATGAACACGCCCTTCAAGCTCGCCACTTTCGGATGGAGGGTTGGAAGTTCCGGGGGAGATGGGGAGGAGTTGGAATTTCATGATGATCTTCCCCTGGAGGTTCCTTTTGGAACGTTGTGGGATGATGCGGAGGGGATGTGGGCCGTGCTTCCCACGGGGCGTGAAGGTTGGAGTTCCTGTTGGTATGAGGAAGACTGGGGACTGATTCAGCCACAACTCCGATCGCTGAGTGTGTATAACGAAGTGGCCCATGGCCTGTGCCACGGAGGCGTCCAAGCCCTCATTGCCAAGCATTGGCGCATCAAGTCTATTTCGCAGGCGTCCGCAGCCCATGCACGATTGTCCTGGAGTAATCGAGCTCCTGTGGCCGAAGAGTTGCTATCCCTAGAGCAGGCTGCAACTCATTTCCCCGTGTTTGACATCTGGGAAACGTCCATT
>MDTE01022910.1_pt1 | contig 12251 bp, 10 predicted proteins | sample 811231 | NCBI WGS metagenome assembly MDTE01 (sample SAMN05326651, study PRJNA326480) | marine metagenome | isolation source: seawater | place: Indian Ocean: Red Sea | collected 2010
ACGGTCAGGGCACCTATACCTGTAGTCCAAATTCCATGAACCCGGGAACGTTGTACAAAGGAACATGGGAAAATGGAAAAAAAATTGGCCAGCCGGTTAGGTGCACTGACTATGAGGCGATAAAGGAATTTGCAAGCGCGGCCGTTCAAATATATAGCATAATTAGAGGAGCAGATTCTTGTAGGGATGCTGGCCTGCTTACCAAGGGAGAAGTGAATAAACTTGAAGGGTTGGGCAAAGATAATATGTCACTTTTTTCGATACATTATCAAAAAGAGGCTAAATGGAAGGGTAGAATTACAAAACAAGTTATAAAGGCTGCCAAGAAGCAAGCATGGAAAGCAGCGAAGAAGACACAAACATATATGTTGCTTCATTTATCGGCGTTGGCCGTGCTCAACGGACAGGAGCCTAGGTGGAAGGGTATAAAACACTGCCGGAGCGCAATTGAAGGGTTGGAGAATCAGAATCGTCTATTAAAAATTCAGTCCTCCAAAGATAAAAGGTCTGGGCCAAGGTTTTAGCTTCCTTTGTTTGTCGATGATGCGGTTAACTGAAATAGTGTAATTTTCGTTATGATAAATTTTCTGCACGCTCAAGCCCAATCATCTGAAAAACTTCTCGGCATAGGGGCGTGGTGGGGTCGCGTAATTGTTGAGGAATATTAAAGTGGTTGCATTCGGAAACCTCAAATTCTGAACAGGGCCAACCGTGGTTGCGCCAGGCCGCGGCATAAATATTACTTTGGCGCTTAAATTCAGAGGTCTCGGATCCCCCATAAGACACAATAAGTGGACACCCTTGCCCGGGAAGATGGTGTATCGGGCTGTTACGGCGTGCCGCGGGTTCGTCCAGTTGTGCCCACTCGTTGGGTTCAGATAACCTGACCGGCTCGAGGTCATACAAGCCGTTGAGTGCCAGTGCTCCTTTTATACAATTTTCTGGTACGCCAAACCTATCATGCCAACCTCCAGCAAGGACCATGCCCGTAATATGGCCTCCGGCAGAGGTTCCCCCGATAAATATTCGATCGGGGTCTGCTCCAAAGGTTTCTGCACCGTTTTTCCAGACCCAGGCTACGGCAGCACGGCTTTGCCGTGTTATCTCATCTAAAGAGGCGCTGGGTGCCAGGCTGTAATTTACCGGTACAACAGCAATTCCGTGTTTGACAAAATTAGGAGCCATAGCTGCTGCCTGTTTTTGGCTGTTGGCCCGCCAATAGCCACCATGAAAATAGAGGAATACCGGGGCCTTCTGACCAGCCGGAAAGACATCGATTAATTCATCGGGGTGATCACCATAGGATACATCGAGTAGACACTCCAAAGTTTCTCTTGCCTCTTTGCTGTATGCATCATTCTGGCGACCAAAAATTGTGTAGTCGGGTACCGTCGCTCGAGCATTGTATTCGATATCCAATTGGGCTTGGTCGAAATCGCGATAGACCTTGATCATTGAAAAGCTCCGAGTAGTGTTAAAGTATTTACTTATTGTTCTCATTATTTTTTTACGCAAGACCCTTCATAGGAGAAGCGGTCAAAGGGGCAAATATCAGGAAGAGCCATTTGTATTATAGGTCACCTTGTATTAATGATCTGTAGTCGCCTGAAAACCGGTGAGTCACTCCTTTCCTTGACCTAGAGGAAGGCGTTGAGTTCCTGACCTGGAAAAGAAATAGAACAAAATAAGTACCCGCAAAGTAGGGCGGGCCTTTTGTTCCGCTTTTATCCTCTTTTTTCCACTATTTTCCACTTTTGACTTGACGGGGCAGTTAAAAAAGCCCAGAAAACTGCGGTCGGGGTGTAGCGCAGTCTGGTAGCGCATCTGCTTTGGGAGCAGAGGGTCGGGAGTTCGAATCTCTCCACCCCGACCAGTAGTCTTTATCACAAAGGCCCCAATCGAATTTGTAAATTCGCAAGTTTTTTGAAACTCTGCACCGTTAGCCTTAAAACCAATTATTTAGTTAATCGTTTCATTCTCCATGAACCTCTACAGAGGCGGTAATATTTCATTTTTTGATGCTACTGTAATCTCTTTCAGGCCAAATCCGGGGGGCTCGTGGCCCCCTTGAACTGCTTCCGCTGCCTTTCTCAAGAGACGACGAAATTTTACAATACCCATATCGGAGGTGGCGAGATTTTCCAGTTCGTGAATGGCAATTGGGCGTTGGCTAGTTTGCGCCTCTTTATCCCCGGGTCTCCTCTGGGTATCCTCATAAGATTGAGGAGGGGGGACATTGCTATTGGAGAGACCGGGTGCAGCTTCGGCCCAAACTGAGCCTTCCGCCTTTCCATCCTTTACTGGTAAAGCCTCTATATGGAAACCAATTGTATGAGTGTCGTCCACAGGAACCCACCAGCCGATAAAACGACCTGGTTCTAAAATCAATTCATCACCTTCAGGGGTTTGGGAGGGAAGAGAACGAAAATTAGGCAGAAAAACCTCCCCTATTCGATGGAACCTATTACCGTTAGGAAGAGTAGCATTACGAATGTAACGGACACTATTATCTGTTTCTTGAAAATCTATATCTGGCAACACTGAAAATGCAGGTGTGAATTGATTTCCACTATTGGCTGAATGCAGAATGAAGGTATGCATGGGGTCGACAGCATTTTCATGAATTTGTAGCCAGTTACATTCCGCGACAATTCCCCTCGTATTGTTTCGGTAAGCATGTAATTTGATCCCACTTTGTTCGAGTATACTAAATTTCGGGAAAACTGGCCTGGTTTCTGGTGGACCCATATAAACGAAGACTAGGCCTCCAAATTCATGCGCTGGATACCATGGTTGTCGTACCTTGTTCTTGTAGTCACTGGTCTCTGGTTCGCACGGTTGGTCTAGGCATACTCCTTCTGTGTTGAATAGCCAGCCATGATAGCAACATCTAAGCCCTTCTTTCTCTATTCGACCGTACTCCAAAGAAGCACCGCGGTGGACGCAATGTTGATCTAGAACCCCGACGTTCCCTTTTAAGTCTCTAAAGACTACCAGGTTTTCGTGCATAATCTTAATAGGTTTTGGCAAATCTGACAGCTCACTAGACAAGGCAATCGGTTGCCAGTAACGCCTGAGCAGTTCGCCGACAGGTGTTCCAAAGGCTGTTTTAGTTAGAAATGTATCTTCACGAGGCACCTGAGCGGTTCGCCCGTATGCCGAGCCAATTACTTTTTCCATATTTCAATGGTATGTTGGGAAAGGTCTTTGTCAACAGAGCCTTTTAAAAAGACTATCCAATTTGCATCCAAAAAGTGAATCATCACTGATTTTTTATAAGAATTCATAGGAATAAGTTTCTAATCAAAATTCTCGTCTAACTATTTTGAAGTGGCTCTAACATTACTTTCTAAAATAACGTCTATCAAAGTGGGTCCGTTTCTTTGAGATGCTGCTATTAACGCTGGTCTTACTTCGTCCGGGTTAGAAATTGTTTCGGCCGTAACTCCGAGTGAACGAGCGATACCAGCAAAATCGATTTTGGGATTGTCAAAGTCCATCCCTAAATAGCGGTCATTTTTATGGAAACCCAGGAGCCGTTGTTTCAGTATTCTATAGCTCCTGTTGTTCGTAATGACGAACGTTATTGGAAGGTTTAAATGGGCCGCGGTCCAGAGAGCCTGAATGGAATACATAGCGCTTCCGTCACCACTGAGACAGGTAACCGGACGATCGGGATGAGCGAGTTTTACTCCAACAGCGGCGGGTAAGCCCCAGCCTATACCGCCACTTGCATTCCCGTGGAAAGAGTATCTGTCGACATACGGCAGGAGATCGGGCAGAGCCCGTGAGCTAGTTAAAGATTCGTTAACAATAATCCCGTTATCATTGAGGGTATCGACAACACTTAACATCAGCCAGTCTGGTTCAATTGGGAGCGTGTTTGATTTTGATAAGGCAACCTCTCTGGCTTTCAGGTTTTTGCTTTCCCAGTTTCCTTTTTTTAACTCCGTTACACGGTCCTGGGCTAACCTTAAAAATTTACTACCCCCTTGGCTTTCTATTTCGGGAATAAGTCCTTCTACTGTCTCCTTCACATCGGCTCTAATAGAGATGTCAGCGGAATAGTTTTTTGCTAGCTCCCAATCATCAAGGCCAATTTGCACTACATTGGCGCCTTCAGGCATTGGATCTACTTCGCTTGCTACGGATGTCTGTAGGACGGTGCTGCCTAAAAATATCAGCAAATCGTAGGGTTCAAGCGTCTTCTTAATTTCCTTTTGTGATCGGGATAAGGCGCCCATGTAAGTAGGGCTCCGTGACAAGAAATGTGAGCCGTAGGCAATTGTTTGTTGATATGCCGCAGCGCCTATTTGTTTAGCTAGTTTGCTGACGGTGTCTAGAGCATTGGAAATAACAACTTCATTTCCTGAGATGATTGCGGGGTTCTTTGCTTCTATAATTCTCTTAGCGAGCCCGGCAATTGCCACGTTGCTAGGTTGAACCTTACTGTCGACGCGGGACTGGGCACCAAAATTTATCGCTGCGTGGTCTAAGAGAACATCCCCGGGTAGAGATAAAAAAACGGGACCCATTGGCGGGGTCATAGCAACCTTAGCGGCCCGTCGAATAATTCTGGGCATATCCTCCAATCTAGTAATTTCAATCGCCCACTTTACGAGCGGGGCTGCAATGGGCACTAAAGGTGCGTAAAGCACCGGCTCTGTGAGGCCGTGTCCCTGTTCTTGTTGACCCGCTGTTATGATCATTGGAGTATTTGTAAAGGCGGCATTATAGATAGATCCCATCGCATTTCCGAGGCCTGGAGCCACATGGACATTGCACGCGACAAGCTGTCCCGATGCTCTGCTAAATCCATCTGCCATTCCGATAACGATAGACTCTTGTAACCCCAAGACGTAGGGCAAATCACTTTGTTTGCTTAAGGCATCCATAACTGGTAACTCAGTAGTGCCCGGGTTACCAAACATGTGAGTAACGCCTTCGTTTTTTAGCAGGGAAAGAAACGCCTCTCCTCCCTGAATGCTGTTAATACCTGTCATTTAATTTCCCTCAGAGTCGAATAACTAGCAATGATCGCTGCGACGGAGGACTTCTGGTTTAACTCTTCTGTATTCTAGTGAGGCGCCCCAATGCCAACAGTGTCTATCAAGCACCTCCTCACTGCCATTCTTGTCTTTGAAGAAAACCTCGTCTTCGTGCATTATTTTGGCAGGTTTTTGAAAGTCTGTTAATGGATGAGGCAGGGCTGTTGGTTGCCAATTTTGCCTCAGTAATTCATCCACTACCGTGCCAAAAATCTTCTCCGTCAGAAACGTTTCTTCTTTCCAAACATTTGCTGTTTGACCATATGCTGATCCAAATTCACTGTTCATAAACTAATGGTATGTCTGATAGGCTGGCTGTCAACACAATGGTACTTGTTAATAAGGTGCTTGGGTTTATAGAAAAAACATGATTTTTTACGAGAGAAAAGAAAGTAAAGAATAACACAGAGGAGGTTAGTTTTATTTCGCGAAAGATTTCACAAATTACTGTAAAATTAAGTGGAAAATCATTTGGAAATGAACGAGGTTTTAGATAATGGGAGAAGAAAATATTTAGTGTTTTTCATTTAAGTTTTTTCCATTTAATTTTACAAACGGTCTGCGGTTAATTTTTCAGGGATAAAACTATAAATTCATTGTGAATGGATATGGAAGCCAACATACCAAATATAGATAGACCAGATAACGAAAAAATAAACAATTCGGGTAGACCTATTAACGTAAAGATTGCCCGTTTCTGCGCGGCGTTTATGACGCTGGGCTGTCTTATCTGGAATTTTGATTTGCTCACGCTATTTGATATGGCTCCGATCGAAGAATCTTTTCAAGCTTTTGTGTTAGGGTTATCACTGGCAGTAGTTTTTTTAACTATTAATAGTTCTCGTCAAACTAGCGGAAAGATTAATTTCTTTGATGGGTTCTTAGCTGCCATTTCTTTCTGCCTTTTAATATATGTCAGTTTAAACTTTCAAAGATTGAAAGAGTTTGGTTATGCAAATAGTACCCAAGAGGTTATTGTTTTGGGCTTGGTACTTTCTGGCCTTGTTATCGAAGGCTTAAGGCGATCCGCCGGTTACGTTTTGTTATGTGTGGTCGGGGTTTTTTTGATATACGCGCCACTAGCCCACCTTGTGCCGGGTCAACTAGTCGGACTCGATTTGCCTATGTGGCAAATAGGAATGAATTTAGGGTTTAATCCAAATGCATTGTTTGGGGCGCCGTTAGTGGTGTCTACGACAATCGTAATTATGTTCATTTTTATGGGCCAAGTTCTTTTAAAGGCGGGCGGAAGCGAATTTTTTACGGATCTTGCAATGGCAACGATGGGACGACGAAGAGGAGGCGCCGCTAAAATATCAGTGATGGCTTCAGCACTATTTGGAACAATTTCTGGTGCTGCTGTTTCGAACGTCGTTGTGACAGGTGTAATTACGATTCCGCTTATGAGGGAGTCTGGATATCGGGCCACTCATGCCGGTGCAATTGAAGCGATTTCGTCCACAGGTGGCCAAATGATGCCTCCCATTATGGGTGCGGCTGCGTTTTTAATGGCAGAGACCTTAGAAATTCAATACCAAGAGATCGTTATTGCTGCCCTTATTCCCTCAATTCTTTATTACTTTGCAGCATATGTTCAGGTTGACCTCATAGCGGCGCGTGACAACATTTCCGCAATTAAACACAAAATTCCTGAGCCTCTTAAGGTACTGAAGGAGGGTTGGTATTTTCCACCCCCCTTTATATTGCTAATCTACATGCTCTTCTGGGAAAATCAGCCTGCAGGAGTGGCGGCTGTTTGGGCCGCTGGCTTGCTTCTTTTTAGCGGAATGATCTTTTCCTATCGCGGAAAGAAAATATCTACATCGAATTTCTTTGATATATTGGCAGAGACTGGGGTCGTTACTATTAATCTTATAATGATTGTTGCTGCTGCGGGATTGGTAATTGGTGTTTTGAATATGACAGGCCTTGGCCTAGCATTGCCTACCTCCCTAATAAGCTTGGCTGGAAATAATCTCTGGGTCTTACTCATCATCGCAGCAATTGTTTGCATAATTCTTGGCATGGGTATGCCGACAACAGCGGTGTATATTTTGCTGTCGGCGCTCGTTGCCCCTGCGATTGTTGAGGCAGGTATTGAGGAGGTTCCTGCACACATGTTTATTCTTTATTTTGGAATGATGTCGATGATAACCCCACCGATTGCTCTTGCTGCCTTTGCTGCGGCAACCCTTACCAAGGCGGATCCTATGAAGACAGGGTTTATATCTATGCGATTTGGATGGACTGCTTACGTTGTCCCATTTTTATTCGTGATTTCACCGACCCTTTTATTGTATGGTGACAACAATTATTCAATCGCGGTGGATGCGCTTACAGCTGCATTTGGCGTCTACTTAATATCCGTCGCAGCGATTGGCTATTTTGGAAAAAGGCAGGGGTGGATAACGCGGGGTTGTTTAATTCTTTGCGGAATAGCGGCAATGATCCCCGACCAGGCATTAGGTTTACAATATGGTGCCGATATCTGCGGAACAGTTTTTGGGTTTGCAATTCTTTTCAAAGAACTACTTAATAGAAAGTTAAAAGGCTAAATTCTTAATTAGAGAATTATTACAGTTCAAAAGTTTAGATTAATCAGAGGAAAACAGATGAAAAAAAATGTATTTTTTAGTGTTTTTGCAGTAGCGTCTGTCACCGCAAGTTTGGCGGTAGCGCAAGTTGTCAGCGTTGCGACAAATCCACAGGGGACATTGGGTTATCGCACGGGTATTGCCGTAGCCAAGGTTGTCACGGCAAAAACGGATGTCACAGCCCGAGCACAGCCAATGGCAGGCTCGTCTACATATTTACCAATGTTAGATCGTGGAGAGATTAATTTTGGGTTTACCAATGGTGGTGAACTTCAACATGCCGCTGATGGTGTTGGAACATTTGCAGGAAGAAAACAGGCAAATCTCCGCACCGTTGCTGTAATGTTTCCGTTGCGTTCGGGTGTTGCTGTTGTTGGGGATACCGGCCTGACAAAGATTAGCGATCTGCAGAAGTTTAAAGGAAAGAGGGCGCCAACTAAATATACATCACTAGCAATTATTCAGGACTTTATAGCTGCCGCTATGATCAATGGCGGGGTGTCCTATGCTGACTTTAAGGGGGTTCCCGTGTCGGGTTTAGCTAAAGGCGCATTGGCATTAGGGCAAGGAAAGGTCGATTTGGCTTGGGTACCCGTTGGTTCCGGGTTGGCAAAAAAGATCAACAATCAACTCCGCAATAGGGGTGGTATGCGGTATTTGGATCTAGATACGTCACCTGAAGCACACGCACGTTTTAAGAAAGCAGCACCCGCATTAACTCTTAGAAAAATCGTTAATACAAAGTTGGCGGGAATTAAACAGCCGACACACGTTGCAGAAATGTCTTACATCATGCTTACCGGAAAAAGCACCGATGAAGCCCTAGTTTACAAGGTGACGAAGGCCCTCATTAAACACCAAAAGGATTTAGGAAAAGCATTTGGGGCATTTAAGCGGAACAAAAAAGCGGGCATGGGGTCAGTTAAAGAAACGCCATACCATCCGGGTGCAATCCGTGCTTATAAAGAAGCTGGAATAAAAGTTGTAAGGTAGCATTTTGTCATAGGGATTTGAGGTTTTTTTTGCAAACTTGCTTGCTTGTAAAAAAACCTCTTTCCTAAGCCAGATTTCTTTTGAATTTTGACCAAACAGGAAGATATTTTATCTTTAATTTACAATTTTAAAGGTCTAATTTTAACTTGAATTAACGATATAAAATTTGAGGACCCGAAAACGGGGCGAGGTCAATGTCTAACGCCAGAATTTATAAACCATCAAAAAGTGCAATGCAGTCCGGAAAGGGGAAAACAAAGAGTTGGATACTCGAGTTTGAGCCGTCTGCTGCGAAAAGGCCAGACCAACTGATGGGGTGGATCGGCAGCCAGGATATGAAAGCCGATCAAATACGAATTAAGTTTAGTGAAAAGGATCAGGCGATTGATTTTGCTCGCAGAGTTGGAATAAATTTTCGGGTTCAGGAGCAAGCAGAAAAAAAAGTAAAACCCAAAAGCTATGCAGATAATTTTCACCCGGATCGGATTACAGGAAACTGGACCCATTAAAGAGTTTTTAAGTTTTACCGGATAGATTTGTGATTAATGAAGGATGGTAACAAAATTCTAGCTGGTTTAAATATAATTAGGAGCGCCCGTAGCTCAGCTGGATAGAGCATCGGCCTTCTAAGCCGAATGTCGCAGGTTCGAGTCCTGCCGGGCGCGCCATTATAATTCAGTTAAGGAAAGATGTCTGAATATGCTTACTACCGCAAATAAAATTTCTATCAATTATGAAATCACTGGGCCAGAGGATGCCCCCGTTCTGGTTTTTAGTAATTCACTGGCCACATCGCTAGCGATGTGGAACGATCAAGTTGATCATCTCAAGGATGAATACCGCATATTGCGTTATGATAACCGGGGCCATGGCGGTACTCCTCTACCAGATATGGAGGGTCCATATAGTATTGAGTTGTTGGGTCGCGATATTCTCGGTCTTCTTGATGTTCTTAATATTGAGAAGGTCTCATTTTGTGGGTTGTCAAAAGGCGGAATGGTCGGGCAGTGGCTCGGAATTAATGCGCCAGATCGACTAAATAAATTAGTTCTTTCCAATACGGCATCCTATTTCCCTGATAAGGAAATGTGGCGAGAGAGAATAAATATGGCTACGAACGATGGAATTCCTGCTATTGCGGAGGCCTCCATCGGGCGTTGGTTTACTCCAGGTTACCTAGAGCGGTCCGACACATCCTCAACAATAGACTTCGTTCGACAGTTTATTCTGGAAACAAGTAGAGACGGATACCTTGCTTCCAGCGTTGCTATCCGAGATATGGATTTTCGTGATGAACTTTCGCAGATCAAAGTTTCCACGATGGTAGTGATTGGTGAAAAAGACCCAGCAACAATCCCGGAATACGGAGAATTAATCGCTTCAAGGATACCGGGTTGCAAGACATTCGTCGTTCCTGATGCCGCACATTTATCCAATATTGAACAACCGATCGTTTATACCTCTGCTCTAAAAAATTTCCTGAATGGATAACTATTGGTTTAAATTCTTAAAGTGCTCTTGAAACCTAACGGCAGACAGGGCCCATTTTGAAGTTAGGGTTGGGGACCAATTCGTATTTATCGGGCCTTTCATGCCCAGCGTAGAAGGGGTCCTTGGGTTTTTTTCTTAGGTAAGAATGACCCAATTTTATTGAGAGGTGCCGGAGCCGGCTATCCTCCGTTGACGAAAGGGATTTCTGACCGAGGAGTTGGCTTAATTCACGTTTATCTGGATCGCAGATAATTGGAGCCGTCTGGATAATAATCGGACGTTCTTTCTCGCAAGCTGCTAAAATTATAGATAATCCAGCCATAAATAAGATTTTGTGCATTGAGCTCCGCCTTGATATAGAATGAATTTAAGGATGCAGGATAACGTATCCGCAAAGATTTATCCTATAAATTTATGTTGGTGTTTTTCTAACAATAAGTTACCGTCAATAAAGCCGAAAAAGAATTGTACCTTTGTCGTAAAGAAATAAAAGATAGTTTTTATAGGTATTAAAATAAAACAATAAATCAATGTTTTATAGTAATACCTTAGTAAAATAAATGAGGTAATGATGTCAAAAAAACACCTTGTGGTAACAGCATCAATATTTGTATTTACAATAGCGTTTAATGTAGAGTCGCACGGCTTTAACATTGGAAACTTTGGAAAAATACTAGAAAATGTTACCGGGGGCTCGAAGGGCCTAAACCAATCGGCAGCGCCCTCCAACGAAAGCGGTTCTGGTTCCAGTTCAGAGTCCTCCAAAGACGGGACGAGCCAGGGAACTATCAATGTAGATATAATCTGTTCAACCTATATTCCAGACGACGAGTGGCTTAAAGATGCCGATGATACAAAAATTAAATCTTTGGAAAATTCAGTTGCAGGGGATTTTGGCAAGAGTGGTCGAAAGGGCAGGGCAGAAACTCAAACAGAACTTTCGAATATTAGAGGAGATGGGTTGAAGTGGGGTCAAAATTTAGGTCTCTACGAGGAAGGCTTTAATGGTTCGGTCATTAAATTGCTTTTTAAAAATTTCTTGGATGTGCCGTTAAGAAGATTGGAATTGGCTGGTAAAATTAAACACGCCATTACTCATGATGATTTGGAAGAAATAGAGCAAAATGATGCGCGCTTCGCTTACGCCTTGATCCTTGCCCATTTTAATAAAATTCACGTTAAGCAGGCTTACCAAGAAAAAATTCTGCAAGAAGCGTTTCAAGGGGACTCACTTGGAGCCGTTTATGTTGTGGGATATCGACTTTACTACGGCACCGACGGGGTAAGGCAGGATGTCAAAAAGGCTGCAGGTGTTCTTACGACAACAGATGGATGGAAAAACCAGGAGGAAGATGAGTGGAAGGAACTTATGGATCTCTGGTACATTGTGGCGGTCGATCCGCGAAACCCATATCACAAGCAAAATCAGAGTTTTGCAGCGGACGCTGCTAGAGCTAAGGCAAAAATGGAAAGGCGACTTTCAAGAGCGGGGAATTCCAATACAGCCATGGCTGTTCAGACTGATGTTCTAACCAGGTACCGGATGAAAGCGGGTAAATTGCTGTCGGAAGCATTTGGTTATGCTTCACAGCAGGCGGAGCTAACCGAGGATTATCAGGACATGATGAACCAAGCAAAAAGCTCTCAGCAGGTAGTGGAGAAAAAGGTTAGCATCTCAATGAAAACAATTGAGCTTGCGGAAAAAATGATAGGGCAAACTAATAAAGAATTGGACCCTGCAGGAAAGGTAAAATTGAAAAGAGCTCGGGATATAAATATCTACATGATTCAGCAGCAAAATGCACTATTACTAAGTGCGATACCTAATATGTTATCTATGATGGGCAATATCGATAGTTTTATGTCCTCTGGTATTAAAATGGTTGGGGAAATGGATCGGTCAAAAAGAGCAAGTTGTAAACTGCATAACTCTCTGACTACTTACGCGAAAAAGAAAAAGATCAAGGTAGATGGAAAGCCTATCAAACCGATGAAAGAGGAAGAGGATATGTTCAAGGGCTAGTAATTGATTTAGTTTCTGTCATCTAGCCTAATAAAATTTTTCGTAACCTTTTTGACTGCGCCTCGAATTCTGTGAAATCTTTACTCCTTACCTTTGTAAGGA